>Ga0209502_10000063_pt1 | contig 112227 bp, 97 predicted proteins | sample ArcticOcean_MG_C_10_FD_187442 | JGI IMG/M metagenome (GOLD analysis project Ga0209502, IMG submission 187442) | Marine microbial communities from western Arctic Ocean - ArcticOcean_MG_CB11_90 (SPAdes) (version 2) | ecosystem: Environmental > Aquatic > Marine > Oceanic | place: Arctic Ocean... | reverse complement strand
GACGTGAGTTCATTAAAGTTGTAACGGGCCCTGTGGCTAAGAACATGATTACGGCATTCTTCTTTCAACTTAGCAAAATCAATGCCGGGGCCAGCCGTCCCAAAGGAATTGAGAAGAATCCCACGCGCAAGCTTGGCGTTTTGGGTGCAGGCATGATGGGGCAGGGTATTGCTTATGTCGCTGCAAAGGTAGGTATTGAGGTCATATTGAAGGATATGACTCAAGAAGCTGCGGACAAGGGTAAGGCCTACTCTGAGGCTCTAGTCAATAAAGCCGTCAAACGAGGGAAGATGTTCCAGTCACAGGCGGATACTTTATTAGGACTGATTACGCCCACCGCGAATAACGAAGATCTGCGCGGTTGTGATTTGATTATTGAAGCGGTGTTTGAAAATATCGAACTGAAGAATAAGATTATCGCCAATACCGAGCAATATTTGTCCGAAGACGGCTTCTGGGGGTCGAATACTTCGACACTACCTATTACTGAGTTATCGTTAGCCGCTAGCAAGCCTGAAAATTTTGTGGGCATCCACTTTTTCTCTCCAGTGGATAAAATGCCGCTGGTTGAAATCATTGTGGGTGATAAAACTAGTGATGAGGCGTTGGCTAAGGCATTTGATTTCACTCAGCAGATACGTAAAACCCCGATTGTCGTGAATGACTCCCTTGGGTTCTTTACCTCTAGAACCTTCGGTACTTACCTAGACGAGGGCTTACAGCTGTTAACCGAAGGTGTTCATCCGGTCAAAATTGACACCTTGGGTAGGGCTATTGGTATGCCCGTAGGGCCATTGCAGGTAGGCGATGAGACTAGTTTGGAGTTGACACGTAAAGCCGGTGAGACATGGGCTGCCATGGGTGTTGAAGATAAGTGGACCAACGGTGATGTAACGCGACGAGTGATCAAGGACATGATTACCGATAATGGCCGTGGAGGTCGTCATCATGGTGGCGGGTACTATGAGTACCATGCTGATGGATCAAAGAATATCTGGCCCGGTTTGTATGACCTTTATTACAACGAAGATACCTTTGTCGCTGATGAGGATATTAAGGATCGCTTGATGTTCCGTCAGGTGATTGAGGCTCTTAAGTGTCTCGAAACAGGGGTCTTGAGGTCCGTTGCAGATGGCAATATTGGCTCGATCATGGGCATTGGCGCACCTGCGCATACTGGTGGCTTAATTCAGTACGTTAACACCTATGGTTTTGATAAGTTCGCGGCTCGTTGCGATGCGCTTGCAGAGGCTTATGGTGAGCGTTTTACTTGCCCCGAGATAGTCAGGCAACATGCTAAAAGTGGTGAATTGATGCTTTAGAACGCTAGTGCGTTAAAAAAAACCTGACTAGCAGATGGCGCCAGTCAGGTTTTTTTGTGCCTTTACATAATGAAGTCGCGAGTCGCATTTAGCAGTTGTGGGAACATTGCCCCCAACTTGGCCATCCAGAAGTTAAACCAATACTCTATTTTTTGTAAAAAAGTAAGCTCGAGTCGGTCAGATAAGTTCTGCTGTTTGTCATCCAGATAGGCATGTATCGCATCGACCTCGTCTACTCCGAGTGTCTCATAAAAACCGATCATACCCTTGTGAGTGCGGGTTCCCCCAATAACGATTGAGGCGAAGTCATTGTGAGTTTGCTCACTCATATAACGAAGGTTAGGAACTACATAGTTACTCAAGGCATTGATGCCATGACAGGAGCCGCAGTTATTGTGGTAGATTGATTCTCCCAGTTTGATCAAGTCAGGATCAGTGTTGGCGGAATGGCCCAGCGCTCGTATGGTGGTTAATTCTTCACTCGCCAATTGATTAGTTTGATTAAACTGTCCTTTTTTAAACACTAGTAATTTGTTTTGGTTGGTTTTATTGCGTTGAAGTTCATCGCCAACAGTAATCATGACGGTTCCACCACTACCCTGGGCAACGGCAACATACTGCTCGCCATCAAGCTCAAATGTCATTGGTCCTGCAAGGACCGCGCTATCAGACTTGTACTGCCATAGCTTTTCGCCGTCATAGGCGTCATAGGCTGCAAATGTGCCATCCCAGGTACCCTGAAAGACCAAATCGCCAGCAGTACTTAAAATACCACCATTGGAGGGCTTGGCGTGGCGTACCTGCCAGGCTCGTTGTTTTTTGATAGGATCCCAGGCTACTAACTCTCCAAAAATAAGGGCATCCATGGATGCTCTTCCCGCTACCCAGCTTTTTGGGTCTCGATTAGTGTTCAAGTCGACGCCAGTGTTCCATCGATTGACTCGATACATAACCTCTTTTTCCGCACTAAAGTAGGCGGGAATGCTTTGCACAGGAATATACATTAAGCCAGTTTTTGCGCTAAACGACATGGGCTGCCAATTGTGTGCGCCATAGGGAGAAGGCCATATATAACTACCACCATTTTTTTGATAGTCAGCAAACTTACTCTCTACAGGTCTCCCCGTGTCCATATCAACGTGAGTTGCCCATGTAGCCTTGCTGAACTTGTCAGCAGACAATAGCTCTCCAGTTTTGCGATCAAGCACATAAAAAAAGCCATTCTTTGGCGCTTGCATAATGACTGAGCGCGCTTGCCCATTGATCTCTAATTCGGCTAGCACTAACTGCTGCGTTGCTGTGTAGTCCCAGTTATCAGCAGGGGTAACCTGATAATGCCAGACATATTCGCCAGTATCGGGCCGCAAAGCGACGATCGAGCTTAAATATAGGTTATCTCCGCCGCCAGGACTGCGCAGATCGCGATTCCACGGAGAGCCATTGCCAGTGCCGATGTACAGCAAATCTAACGTGGGGTCATAGACCAGAGAGTCCCATGCAGTTCCGCCCCCACCGCCGAGCGTGTACCATTCGTCACCGCTCCACGTTTCTAGAGCCGCTTCTAGGGCAGGGCTCTCTTGTGGTTGGTTGCGATCACCGGGAACAGTATAGAAACGCCAGTTCATTTCACCGGTGTTAACGTCATAAGCACTAACGTACCCGCGCACGCCTAGCTCAGCACCACCATTACCGATGATGACCATACCCTTTACGATCCTTGGGGCGCCTGTAACACTGTAGTTGCCATCTGTTGGCGTACTTTGAATAGACCAGTTTTCTTCACCAGTCGCAGCGTCCAGAGCAATCAATCGGCCATCTAGAGCACCAAAGAGCACTTGTAGTGGTGCATCAGCATTATCTTGCCATATGGCGACGCCGCGGTTGACCGGACCGCAGCATGTCTTGGCTAGCTGGGCTTTGGGGACTTTAGCGTCGTAATGCCATAACTCTTCGCCTGTTCTAGCGTCCAACGCGTGAACGTGACTCCAACCCGTGCTGACATAAATAACACCGTTGTGGATAAGTGGTGTCGCTTCCATACCCCGCGCAGTATCAAATTTAAAAGACCACGCTAAATCCAGCTCGCTAACATTATCGCGGTTTATTTTATTTAGAGGGCTGAAGCGCTGCTCTTTGTAGGTTCGCCCATAGCTCAACCATTCGCCCGCCGGCTCAACAATTGATTGTTGATTGACAATTCGAGGTAGTTCGGTAGCGTTAGCACTAAATACAAATGCTAATGCAAGCAGAGAGATTATTCGCATGCGAGTTTCCTTTACAGACTGATTTATTATATTTTTAGAGCTTCAAGCTTTTGTTATTATTTTGTCTGCAGGGCCATCTCGACAAATTGCAGTCTGTCTTGCCCAAAAAACATTTCTTCATCAACAAACATCGTCGGCGCGCCAAATAAGCCCCTTTTAACAGCAGCCTCGGTGTTAGTAATGAGCTTTGCTTTTATATCCGCGTCCTGTGTGGACTCTAAGATTGATGGTGCGTTTAAGCCAGCAGTGGAGAGTACTTCAATAACCGTCTCCATATCACCCATATTTTTGCTGTCGACCCAAATAGCATTAAAAACCGCGCTAATGTAGGTATTAAAATAATCGCCGTCTAACGCCGCCACAGCGCCTCTCATGAGATTTAGTGTATTGATGGGGAAGTAAGGGTTATTGTTGAGGGGAACGTCATATAGCTTAGCGAATCGAGGCAGATCATCCATCATCATGTAGCGTCCCTTCGCAGGAACCATTACCGGTGAGCTATTTCCAGATGCTTTGAATAAACCACCTAAAAGAACAGGGCGATAGTCAATTGAGCAGTTATATTGTTGCTGTAACTGCTGTAATCGTTTGTACGCTAAATAGGCTGTGGGGCTTCCCACATCAAAGTAAAATTCTATTGTTTTGGTCATAGTGTTTTCCTACCATTTTTCGTCCCAAGGACGGACGTCGAGTTCAAAGGTCCAAGCATTACGTGGTTGGTCATAGAGTGTTACGTAATTGGTGGCTAAGTCATCCGGCTTAACGATACCGTCTACCGCTTTTCGTTGCTCATAGATTGGCACATTGTCTTTAACCCACTGAGTATCAACAGCCGCATCTATTACGATGTGGGCCACATGGATATTTTTAGGACCAAGTTCTCGAGCCATACTTTGCGCTAGAGCGCGCAAGCCGTGCTTAGCACTGGCGAAAGCAGCAAATCCCGCTGAGCCACGAACACTGGCTGTTGCGCCGGTGAACAGAATGGTGCCTCGATTTCTCGTGGCCATATAGCGAGCAGCCTCGCGGCCATTTAAAAATCCTGCAAAACAGGCCATTTCCCAAATCTTGAAAAATTTACGGCTATCAGTTTCTAGGATTCCCATTGGAACATTAGCGCCTACGTTAAACACAACAACATCAATTTCACCGATATTATCTTCAATGTTTTTGAACAGAGCTTCTGTAGCATCTTCTTTGCGGGCGTCGCACCCAAATCCAAAGGCTTTGCCTCCGGCCGCAGAGATCTCCTCAATTAAAGGCTTAAGCTTATCCTCGTTGCGTCGCGTGGCACAGATCGTAAGGCCACGCATTGCAAACTTGCGCGCTATAGCACTGCCAATGGCGTCACCGGCACCGATAATGAGTGCAACTTTATTTTTCACTATGGCCTCCTAGGGTCTTTCCAGTTTGGTGCTTCGCATACATTATGGTTTATATCACACTAGCATAAGAGGGTGCGGGGTTGTTTGAGAATCACTGGTCACTAAACTGAATGGGTCAGGTTATGACAGTAGCGAGATTGCTTCCTTACGTAAATAGCTGACGTATTTGTCGGGAAATAAGCTTAACGCAGTCTGTTTGAGAGACCTGCTGATCCTCATGTAGGCGTAACCAAAAGTCGAATGAGGCCAGCGCATAGGCGCATTGTCGATCGCATTCTGCTAAATCACAGATTTCAGGTACCCAACTTTCTAACTCTTTTTGCAAACGTTTTTGGTTAAGTGTGTAATTTTTTTGGATGATTGGCGTGTTCCATCGACGGATTCTACCTGACAGCATAAAGTTTTTGACTGATCTGTAGCCGCCAGTGAGCTTGTCTATTGCATGTAAAACCCTAGTATCTAGATCACCCGAGCGATCGCCGCCCTCAAATAAGGGTCGTGTATCTTTAAGTATGATTTCATTGGCGGTTTCGAAGATGCTGTCCATGTCATCAAAATGCCTGAATACCGAACGAATTCCAACATCAGCGCGATGTGCTACCTGCTGTGCAGTAGGGATTAGGTGCCCCTCATCGATTAACTCAATAATGGCGGTAATGATTAGCTGACGACTCCGTTCGCTGCGTAGCAGTCGACCGTCAGGCTTGTCCTGAGCAATAGGTTTAACGTCCTGAGGTTGTGTCATTGTGTAAGCCTTTACGTCGAGTTATTTAACATCAATTGCTAAATTCAGCTGTGTTCATTTTGTCATGTTTGCCATATTTAAACAATTAACAAAAGTGTGTAGAAGATCTTTTTAAAGCCTATTTAACCGTTTTAAATCAACAGGATATAGTTACATTCTAGAATCGACTTTAATTATCTCCGTAGAGTTCCCTGGTAATGTAAACATTGTTCCATCTACCCCTAGCGTATATTTCGTAAAAATATCATCAACCCCATCTAGCCAGATGCCCTCAAGTCCAGGTATGTCAAGAGGCGGCACTATATGGTAGTAAAGTAGATGTCCAACATCCGCATCTCGTGCAATTTCAGCCACTTCTGTCGGGCTAGTATGGTAATCAAGAACATCATGAAAAATCTTACTAAGCGGGGAATTGCCAGCTCGTTCTGCGGATTGGCTCATCACGGATAGCAACTCATTAGATAATGCTTCATGCACCAGTAGATCGACTTGTTTTGAAAAAAGCTCAATATTTGCACTTTTTGTGGTATCTCCTGAAATCAACACTGTTCGTCCTTTAAAGGTAAATAAATAACCCACAGCGGGTGATATGGGTTGGTGGTCTACTGCAAACATCTCCACCGTTAAGCCGCTTTTGTCATAAACCATTGTCTTTTGGCCCAGTTCTGGGACCTGATGGCTACTTGCAACCAATCCTGAGCCGCTGAGGTTTGCTACGGAGTTGCCATGATGGTCAAAACGATGCACTGAATCTTGTGCGTAAGCTTGGTTAAACCCTGCAACGACCTCTGATACGCCGCTTGGCCCGTGCACGGTTAGAGGGCTCGTATGTGAGCCTGCCACCCAACGATTCATGGCTAACTCTCCCAAACCACCAATATGATCAGAATGAAAGTGGGTAAGAAAGACGCCCTCGATAGCGCCTCTATTTAGGCCCATTCGAGCCAAATTGGAAGATCCACCAACGCCAACATCTATGATGAACATTTTAGAGTTTGCAATCACGGCAACGCAAGGCCCAGACCTATTATCGCTTGGCATGGGGCCACCTGCGCCACAAAGAGCCACATGTAGACCCTCACCAAGGTCACTGATTACATCGAATTGTATGACGCGAGTAGCGGCAGTGGGTAAAAGTTGTCGCATTATCAAAGTCTGGTTAGCATAAATACCCACAGCGATAAGAGCGATTACGCTCAAAATGATAAAACGTTTACTAATTGTCATGGAGATACCTTGCATCGATCAAAAAACTAAGGGTGTCATGATGGCAGTAGGTATGTCAATATATTGGCCAGTTATGCGTGTTTACGACCAAAAAAGGAATATTTCCCAATGCCTGATGTTAAGCCTCTTGTTTTGATTGGTGTTCCACCGTCGCCCTATACCCGAAAAATGACCGCCTTGTTGCGTTATCGCCATATCGACTATCGAATTATCTGGGGTGATCCAGGGAGTGTTTTAACGGAGATGGGGATACCATTACCTAAAGTTCCTTTGCTCCCGACTTGCCTAATGCCAGATACTTCTGGAGTGTTACAGGCGGTGTGTGATTCTACTCCCATCATTCGCAGGCTTGAGGCCGAATTTTCTCATCGACAAGTAATTCCAGCTAATCCCGTGATGGCATTTATTGATTACTTATTGGAGGACTTTGCCGATGAATGGTGTACCAAGTATATGTTCCATTATCGCTGGGCTCTTGATGAGGATGCCGATAATGCTGGGACACTGCTGCCGTTTTTTCATAAGACAGATATGCCGGTTGACACGCACAAGCAGTTCAAGCCATGGATAACCAATAAACAAGTAGGCCGTCTTCATGTTGTGGGCTCCAATGATGTGACTGCACCCTTGATCGATGCGAGTTATCGACGGTTTTTGGTGGCGCTGGAATCCCTTTTAGAAACTCAGCCTTTTATCCTAGGTCGTCGCCCCAGTGCCTGCGACTTTGCTATCTATGGGCAGTTAACTCAATTAGTGGGATTTGATCCTAGCTCACGTAAGATTGCTCATGCTTTGGCACCCAGAGTGGTGGCTTGGACGGGGTTAATGGAAGACCAATGTGGACTTGAGACAGCAGGCAATGACTGGAACACTTCCGATGAGATACCGGCAAGCTTAACGTCACTACTCAATGAGGTTGGCAGGGTCTATGTGCCGGCTCTGTTAGCGAATGCCGCAGCACTTAATCGTGGCGATAAGATATGGGAAGCTGATATTGACGGTAGTTTGTGGAGTCAGCAGACTTTTGGCTATCAGGGTAAATGCCTTGAATGGATTAAGGGTGAATTTAAGGTGTTAAGTCAGAGTGATCAAGAGAGTGTTAATAAGCTACTTGCGGGCACTGGTTGTGAGGTTTTACTGAGTTAATCTATATTGTGCTTATGGTGAGGTAGTGAGATGGGTAAACAGTTTAAAGAGCAGGGCGGTGCGGCGACAATGGATCCTAGTGCATTGTTACGCTGGTTAACCTCAATGGTTATGAGGCAAGTTGTATCCACTAAACGTTTAGAGAAAAAGCGTATAAAAGTAGAGAAACATAGGCAAGCCAACAATCAGCCTCACGTTGTAGAATACTTTCATCAGGTCGATGATGGTTACAGCCATCTTGCCGCGCAAACACTTGGAGCCTTAGCCGAAAGGTATAACATCGACTTACAATGTCATTTAGTGAGCGGGCCCGTTGGTGAAAATGCGCCTGAGCCCGACCTTTTGATCGATCTTTCTCGATATGATGCTTCAAAAATCGCACCTCACTATGGGCTAGCCTTTCCAGTAAAGCGTGAGGCTCCAAGTGCTAAACTTCTCGAGATGACCAAATCGGTGCTTGCTGGCTTCAGTAGTGAAGATTTCGTCACTCATGCGGCTACCGTTGGCAGCGCGCTTTGGTCAGGCAGTGAGTCTTTGCTGCAAACGCTAGGAGAGCAGTTTGGGTCGACAGCGGACAGTGACGTTAAGGCTAAGCATGAGTTAGGTAATGCCCGACGAGATTCGCTCAAGCATTATTCTGGCGCTATGTTTTACTATGGCGGTGAATGGTATTGGGGTGTAGACCGCCTTTATCATCTAGAACAGCGTCTTGGCGCATTGGGTGCGGATAGGAGACCAGATACGCCGCAAATTATGCCCAAACAGGAAGTAAGTGCAGGAAAACTGCGGGATAATGGGAGTCTAACATTAGAGCTATTCGTGTCAGTCAGGAGTCCTTATTCGGCCATTGTCTTTGATAGAGTCTTGGCAATGGTAGAATCCACAGGTGTTACCCTAAATGTGAGGCCCATTCTGCCAATGGTGATGCGGGGTGTTTCCGCAACCAGAGAAAAGGGTGTCTATATTTTTAGTGATGCTGCAAGAGAGGCGCGCGCCTCTAATGTGCCCTATGGTGACTTTTATGATCCTATTGGAGAGCCAGCACGCCGCTGTTACTCGCTTTATCCCTGGGCCTGCAGTCAGGGCAAGGGCAATGCTTTGCTGTCGAGTTTTTTAAGCGCTGCTTTTGCACAAGGTGTCAATACAAATAACGACCGTGGTTTAAGGCAGGTGGTTGAAAAAGCCGGGCTAGATTGGGCATCAGCTAAGCAAATTGTTGGTCAGGATGGATGGCAGGAGATAGTTGAAGACAATCGTTTGGCAATGTATGCCAGCGGTTTGTGGGGTGCACCGAGTTTTAGGCTATTAGATGCAGATAAAAATGTTGTTCTTGCGCTCTGGGGACAGGACAGGCTGTGGCTGTTTGAACGCGAAATTCAGAACTTATTAGCTCAGTAGATGTTCGTTATCGGGCTATGGAGTCCAAGTGAACATTGGATTAGTATGCATTTATTAAAAAATAATCATCAAGGAGAAAGTTAAATGGTAGCAATGACCGATAGAGTAGATTTTGACGTTGAGCAAGGAATTGCAGTAATTACGGTAAATAACCCGCCGGTTAATGCCTTGAGCCATGCTGTCCGAGAAGGAATTTATAATGGCGTTAAAAAAGCTTTAGATGATGACTCGGTTATTGGCGTGGTTATTTTCTGTGAAGGACGAACATTTATTGCTGGAGCGGATATTAGTGAATTTGGCAGTGCGCCTAAAGAGCCGCATCTTCCAGCCGTTCTCTCTCTTTTAGATCAATCAACTAAGCCAATTGTCGCGGCGGTTCATGGGACTGCGCTGGGGGGAGGCCTTGAGACAACGCTTTGCTGTAATTATAGAGTGGCGGTATCCAGTGCAAAATTTGGATTGCCTGAAGTACATCTTGGCCTGCTGCCAGGAGCTGGTGGCACTCAAAGATTACCGCGTATTGTCGGGGTAGAAAAAGCCTTATCAATGGTGACCTCCGGGGCACCTATTGGTGCTGCCGAGGCTCTACATACCGGTTTGATCGATATGGTTGTCGGTGGCGATTTACGTGCAGATGCCGTTGCATTTGCCCTTAGTAAGGCCGCTTTAGATACTCCGCATCCAAGAGTGCGCGACAATCAAGAGAAATTACAAAGTGCCGCTGCCAATCCAGAAGTGTTTTCAACAGTACGAAAAATGATAGCGCGTAAAACCCGCGGATTTTTAGCGCCTGAATACAATATACGCTGTGTCGAAGCGGCTGTTTCTCAGCCCTTTGATGAGGGGATTAAGACCGAAGGTAAGTTATTCAGAGAGTTAATGGCAGGTCCGCAATCTAAGGCACAACAGTATTTCTTCTTTGCCGAGCGCCAAGCGTCCAAGGTAGTTGGCATCGATAAGGATACCGCTGATATACCGATTAATTCGGTAGGTGTTATTGGCGGTGGCCTAATGGGTGGCGGCATTGCCATGAATATGGCGAATGTAGGCATTCCTGTGACGATTGTTGAAACAACTCAGGCAGCTCTTGATAGGGGTTTGGGGACGATTCGAAAGAATTATGAGAATACAGCCAGTAAGGGGCGACTTAGCGCAGAGGATGTTGAAATTCGCTGTGGACTCATCACTGGAGCGCTTGAGTTAGAGGCTCTAGCTGAGTGCGATCTTATTATTGAAGCTGTATTTGAAAATATGGCGGTTAAAAAAGACATTTTCACTCGTCTAGACACGATTGCTAAGTCAGATGCCATTCTTGCCTCAAATACCTCTGCGCTGGATCTTAATGAGATCGCTAACGTCACTAGTCGTCCTGAATCGGTTATTGGCTTACACTTTTTCTCTCCCGCTAATGTAATGAAGTTACTCGAGATCGTGCGTGGAGAAAAAACCGCAGATCCGGTCATAAAAACCTGTATGGCGTTTGCCAAAAAGATCAAAAAGGTTGCTGCGTTGGTTGGCGTATGTCCGGGCTTTGTGGGTAACCGCATATTGTTTACCCGTCAGTACCAAGCCAACATGGTGGCTCTTGAGGGAGCCGCAGTGGGTCAGGTTGATAAAGTATTATTTGATTTTGGTTTCCCAATGGGAGCCTTTCAGATGGCTGATTTAGCGGGTTTAGACCTAGGCTGGGATAGTGCCGTCTCAAAAAGTGCCAGCGTTAGAGATCGGCTTTGTGAGCTGGGGCGCTTCGGTCAAAAAACCAGTGCGGGATTTTATGACTATGATGAAAAGCGCAGACCATCACCATCAAGTCTGGTTGCGGACTTAGTCAAAGATCATGCGCAGGTGTCGGATATTGCGCAACGCGAGGTGTCGGATGAAGAAATACTCGATCGTTGTATATTACCCATGGTGAATGAAGGAGCAAAGCTTCTGGATGAGGGCATTGCCATGCGCGCGAGTGATATCGATGTGGTCTATGTGTATGGCTATGGCTGGCCGATTTATCGTGGAGGCCCGATGCATTACGCCAACAGTCTCGGTCTGGACAAGGTACTAGAAAAACTGAACCATTATCACAAGGTGACAGGCGACGATTTTTGGGAGCCAAGTCCCTTGTTAGTTTCTCTAGCGCAAAAGGGCCAGAGCTTTTAGCGCTGGCTAAAAAAAATACCTCATGGGTATGTTTAAAGTAAAGATAATGTATCTTCTACGTATCATTTCAGTTCTAGCACTTTTACTGCTGTCAGTAAGAGTGCTATCGGCTGATGGTATCCACAACTCCACAACTCCACAGCTCTCCAGGGCCAATGGAAATTGAGCGATAAACCCGTTTGGATTGAGATAAGTTTTGTTCAGAACAGAGGTGCAGGCCAGATTTATCGTAATGACAAGAAACCATCGGCAGTGGGTCAATTGTTATTCAGTGAAATCAGTCAAAATGATAACAAGAACTGGGAAGGTCTTATTTACGTTCCCCAGCTGGGCCGCAATCATCCGATGGTATTAGAACTCACTAATCCCCAGCTTATCGAAGTTAAAGTGCGGGTTGGTTTGGTTAAAAGAACGATAAGACTAAACAAACTCGATCAACAATGAGTACAAACTACTCTGGTGTGACGTTACGGTAGTTCCTAGAGTTTAATCTATTAAGAGACTCTAAAGTGTCGGTTTTGGTTGTTCGAATCAATGCGCAAGTGAGTGGTTTCAGGGCACTAATGAATAGTGATAGCGCTTATAGTTCGAGTACTGTTGTCGGACTTTGGAGTCACTAAATGTTAAAGCACACTAAGATCTTTGCCGCACTTATTCTTTCAACTGTTTTATCCGGTTGCGGACTGGTTGGTGATGTCTATCAAGAAGAGTCCAGAAGGATCATTAATTATCTACTGGCGGACTTTCCGCTTCCAAGCGATGCGGATATTCAAAAGTTGCCCACTGTAATACTGGGCACCGGTACCGGTATCGCAGGGCGTATTGTTTTGTACTCTGAGTTAAGCCCGGCAGAAAACTTGATATTTTATGGCAACTCCACCCAAGGCTCTGGCTGGGGTTTGGTATCGTCTACAGTGGCAGAAGAAATAATTCTTGTGTATACCAAAGAAGGGCGGCATGCAACTATCGAGATTCTTCGTCGAGGTAGTGGCTTTGGCAGATTGACCGGCGGTGGAAATAGCAGTCAGATTACGATTTCCGTGGTACACCCAGGTGCTATTCAGGAGCAAAACCCCTATCTTGCACTAGACACGCAAAGGGGTGATATAGATAGCGCAATAGCGCAAAAAGATTAAGCACAGAGATCAGGTAGTTCCAACGCAACTTAGCTTATGTTGGCACCCTGACACTGCAGAGCGGGGCCGATGCTTTTGCTAGAGACTGAGGTTAGCCTGATACAAGGATTCTAACCAAACATGCCAGAGTGTTTGGCAGCGTCTATCTCTTGCTCACTCATGCCCAGTTCTTCCATCACTTGCTGATTATGATGGCCTAAGGGAGCTCCACATAGCCCATAGGTGGTTGGCGACTCCGATAATTTAATAGCGCTACCAATCTGTTTTTGTACCGAACCTTGATAAGTATCAACATTGACCACAAGGTCTCTCTGTTTCATGTGTTCACTCTCACAAGCCTCTGAAAGCGTCAGTACGGGTTCGACGCAGGCATCTTTGTCTTTAAATATGTCCACCCACTCCGCCAGACTTTTTGTGACAATAGTTTCCTCTAAAAGCTGTTTAAATTTCTGTTGGCTCGCAGCATCAGGTTTGCTGCCAAGACTGATAAATTCTTCTAACCCCAACGTGGCGCATAGTTGAGTAAAAAATTGAGGCTCTAAGCTTCCAATCGACAGATTACGGCCATCAGCTGTGAGGTAATAATCGTAAAAAGTACCACCATTTAGCGTGGTTGTTCCCGGTCGTGGTTCTTCCTTTCCCGCCAGATAGTGCGATCCGAACATAGTGCTCATACCAAATATGGCGTCGGTCATACTGATATCAACATGCTGTCCGAGACCGGTTTGAGTCCTTTGGTTGACCGCAGCTAGAATTCCCACCACCGAATGTAAAGACCCACCGGCGAGATCGGCTAATGGCATGCCCATAATAGGCGTACGCTTGCCATCTCGACCACTGTATCCATTCAGCCCAGACAGTGAGATGTAGTTGTTGTCATGGCCTGCTCGATCTCGATTGGGTCCTGTCTGGCCATATCCAGTAATTGAACAGTAAATAAGTTTGGGATTGATTTTTCTAAGCGCCTCGAAGCCAACACCAAGCCTATCCATGACCCCCGGTCTGAATTGCTCGATAACAATGTCATAGTCCGCCACCAACCTTTGAACCATCTCCACAGCGGCAGGATTTTTCAGGTCCAAACCAATAGATCGCTTGCTTCGATTTAGGACAGCGTGAGTGGTCGATGTGCCATCACTAAATGGCCCCATGGCTCTTATCATATCGGGTCTGGTTGGAGATTCCACACGAAGAATATCCGCACCTAAATCTGCAAGCATCATGGTGGCAAAAGGGCCAGGAACGAGTGTTGTGAAATCGAGGATCTTTAAATTAGACAGCGCTTGCATGATGAGCATGATTCCTTCGGTGGGTGAGTAACTGATTAATTAAACTTCGACCATTAAAAGTCTTTTGGAGTTTTAACGCAATCCCTTGGAAAACTTCTATGACATAAGAAATTCGAATATTTGTTGCGGACTCTCGACGGCCTAGATGTGTGCTTATGAGTCAATTCAATGGATTTTAATATAGAAATCCCTGCCATGGTAAATTTAGCGAATTTGGGATGCTGGACGGATCTTATTCGGATCAATTGTTCGGCTCTTCGGTATGACTATTCAGGGTTATAATTATGAGTAAGTTTTACGGTTTAGTCGTTTTTCTGTATGTGATGCTTGCCTTTGGGTGCGCTCCATTGAGAGATGATGGGCAAATCACTTCGTATAACAAAATTGTCTCATTGGTATATGATTTTCCGATCCCAAGCGAAGCTCAAATCCAAGTTAGCTCGGTCGCCGAATCTAAGCTACATGAGGGCACACACACCATTGCGTTGTCAGAAAAAAGCCAGGCCGTTAATTTGGATTTCTACTTAAGATACGCTGCAAACTATGGGTGGGGGCTAAAATCTCGAAAAACAGATTCAATTATCATATTGAAATTTGTAAAAAATACTCGACTAGTCACTGTGGCAATTAGCTACAGGGGCGTCGGGATTGAAAACAAAAGCCAGATCACTATTATTCATGCACGATAAGTATCTATTTTTAAAAATCTGCCGAATTCGGATGCTCTTAAGCCCACTTGATATTTAACAGACGTTCTAATTTGTTACTTTTATCTACCCGCTTTTTCCATGGTCAAATAACGCTTTTATTACTAGAGACTGATTTCATTATTTGTAAAAATACCCCTAACCGCTCTATGATGATCTCTTGGATTTAATAGCGGACTAGGGTCTTCTAAATGGTTAATCAAAAAGCAACTAACGTAACCTGGCATGAGGGTGACGTATCTGTTGATGAACGCAGAGCTCTACTCACTCAAAGGGGCGCTACACTTTGGTTTACGGGCCTGTCAGGGAGCGGAAAAAGTACTATAGCTGTCGCTCTGGAAAGGGCTTTGATGAATAAAAAGAAATTGAGCTATCGGCTTGATGGCGACAATATAAGATTGGGTATTAACAAGAATTTAGGGTTTTCAGCGGCTGACCGGGCGGAAAATATTAGGCGTATCGGTGAAATCGCAAAGCTTTTTAATGAGGCTGGTGTTATCACGCTAGCCAGTTTTATAAGCCCTTATCGTGATGACCGGAATCAAGTACGCCGTATTCACCAGGAAATGGGGCTGATCTTTGTGGAAATATTCGTCGATTGTGATTTGGCGTCTGCAGAGAATCGGGATCCCAAGGGTCTTTATAAAAAAGCACGAGCCGGTGAAATTAAGAATTTTACCGGTATCGATGATCCTTATGAGGCGCCCAATGATGCTGAAATCCATTTAGTGTCCGATAAAATGAGCCTCAGCGAGGAGGTCAATTTCATTATGGACTATCTCGAACACTTAAGTGTACTGTCGTAACTACAGGGCGCTAAGATGAATCTGGATGTAACTAATTTAGCGTTTGGAGATTAATTTTTGATTAAACCTCATGGCTCAGATAGCCTCAATTCTCTACTCATTGAGAATGTTACTGATCGAAAGCGGTTACTTGACGATGCCGCTCGGTTACCGACGTTAACGATTAATTCTGCTGCCGCAGCCAATTTGGTAATGCTTGGAGCAGGGTACTTTAATCCTTTAGAAGGATTTATGGGGCTCTCGGATGCTTTGAATGTCTGTGAGTCTTTGCATACCACTAGTGGACTGTTTTGGCCTGTGCCTGTCGTTAACTTGGTAAGAGACAAGCCGTCATTTGTTGCGGGCTCAAAAATTGCTTTGTTAGACCCCAATGTGGATGGTCACCCGATCATGGCGGTGATGGAGGTTTCAGCAGTTGAGAGAGTGACAGATGAACAGCTAGGCATTATGTCCGCCGAGATATTTGGCACCGAAGACTCGAGTCATCCGGGAGTCGCAACCTTCAGCGGACTGGGAAACTATTTGATTTCTGGTGACGTACAGGTATTGAGCCTTAGTTATTTCCAGGCTGACTTTCCGGAAACCTTTCGTACAGCTCAGCAGATACGCAGTGAAATCGATCAGCGTGGCTGGAATAAGGTTGTTGCATTTCAAACTCGAAATCCTATGCATCGTGCTCACGAGGAGCTCTGTCGGATGGCGATGGAACGCTTGAATGCCGACGGATTGGTTGTTCATATGTTGCTGGGTAAGCTTAAGCAGGGTGATATTCCTGCGTCAGTGAGAGATGACTGTATTAGGGTCATGGTTGATAGTTACTTCCCGAAGAACTCAGTAATGGTAACGGGTTACGGCTTTGATATGCTTTATGCCGGACCTCGGGAAGCTATTTTGCATGCTATTTTTCGTCAGAATATGGGGGCTACGCACCTCATTGTCGGAAGGGACCATGCCGGTGTCGGGGATTACTACGGAGCCTTCGAGGCGCAGGAGATATTTGCCCAGCGAGTACCTAAAGGAGCTCTGGAAATACAGATATTTAACGCTGATCACACCGCTTTCTCAAAAAAGCTGGGCTATGTTGTCATGATGAATGAAGTTGATGGGCACTCCGCAGATGATTTTGTGTTGCTGTCTGGGACTAAGGTGCGCGAAATGCTAAGTAATGGCATAGCACCACCTGCTGAATTTTCGCGTCCGGAGGTCGCTAAAGTGCTCATGGATTACTATCAGATCGAGGGTGCCTGACTCCTATGGCTGACTATGATGTATTTAATGGTGATGCGGATGGTATTTGCGCATTGGTTCAGCTGCGGCAAATCGATCCTCGTGATGCCACACTCATAACCGGTGTTAAGCGCGATATTCAGCTATTAAGGCAGGTTGAGCCAGATAGTGGAGACCGCATTACTGTTCTTGATATCTCAATGGCCAAAAATCACTTGGATTTACTCAGAGTACTCTCTGAGGGTGCCCAGGTTTTCTATGTTGATCACCACTCTGCAGGCAAGGTCCCGGCATCTGCATCGCTTATATCGCTGATTAACGAAGCGGCAGATATCTCCACTAGTCTGTTAGTTAATCAATACCTTCGTGGAGCGAGGTTGGGCTGGGGAGTTGTAGGGACGTTTGGCGATAATTTGAAGAAGGTCGCGCAAGGTATGCTTAACGGGAAGAGTTTTTCATCTGATCAAGTAGATTTGTTAGAAAAGCTGGGTATCTATATGAACTACAACGGTTATGGTTCAGACCTCAACGACTTACATTTTACGCCTAAAGATCTCTATCAATTGGTTATTGATTACGATGATCCTCTAGACTTTATTGCCGACAGCCGCCATCACTTTGATAAACTTGAAACTGGTTATCAGCAGGACTTTGCGGCGGTTACGTCGCTACAACCAATTCGCTCGAACGCCTGCACTGCAGTCTATATGTTACCTGACCAGCCCTGGGCACGAAGAGTCAGTGGCGTGTTTAGTAATGATCTCACTAATCAGCATCCCGAACGTGCCCATGCGGTGATTACAGAAAAATCGACGGGCGACTATTTGGTTAGTGTGAGAGCCCCATTGATCAACAAGCAGGGGGCAAGTAAGCTTTGTAGTCAATTTCCCACAGGTGGGGGCCGAGAAGCCGCCGCGGGAATTAATGATTTACCCAGTGACCAGTTAGATAGTTTTATCGATAAATTTGAACAAAGCTTTTTGAATTAATAGTTTTAAAGAGTGATTTTTAGTTAATAGGAGTTCCACTTGGACAGTAAACGACCATTTTCAGTTTTAGGTATACAGCAAATAGCCGTTGGTGGACCCGACAAGCAGCGGTTACGCAGTTTTTGGGTAGACTTACTGGGTCTTGAATACCGTGAGACCTTTATCAGTGAATCTGAAAATGTTGATGAAGATATCTGCGTAATGGGAGCCGGTGAGTTTGCGGTGGAAGTCGATTTGATGCAGCCATTGGACACCACTAAAAAGCCCCGGGTTGATAGCCCTGCGCTTAATCATGTCGGCTTATGGATCGACGATTTAGCCGCAGCGGTCAACTGGTTAGCTAGTAAGGGGCTGCGGTTTACACCTGGGGGCATTCGTCCTGGAGCCGCTGGACACGATGTGTGCTTCGTGCATCCGAAAGGCAATAGTGATTTTCCGCTGAGTGCTGAGGGTGTGCTCGTTGAGTTGGTTCAAGCACCACCTCGGGTAATTGCAGCCTATCGTATTATTGCCAATGGCTGACTTAACTGCTTTATACCCCGACACAGTAGCTTTTGTTGGCTAATGTCTGTATGGTGCGCGCCATTCAAGGGCCTTCCAAGAATTCCTATTAAAAGCAGCTACCCAGGTCCTAGGTACGCAGCGAACACAAAGACACTACTATGAAATTCACTGATCTAGGCTTATCTGCGCCTTTATTAAAAGCTATTGCCGGTAAAGGTTACGAAACGCCATCACCTATACAAGAAAAAGCCATTCCTGCGGTCCTAGACGGTCGCGACGTTATGGCCGCTGCTCAGACGGGTACCGGTAAAACAGCTGGCTTTACACTGCCCATTCTGCAGCGCCTTTCAGCTGGTCGTGGAGCACAAGCTAATCAAGCCCGCGCTCTTATTTTAACCCCGACAAGAGAACTCGCTGCTCAGGTAGGTGAGAGCGTTAAAGATTATGGTAAACATATGTCTCTTTCATCAGCTGTTGTGTTTGGCGGGGTGAAAATCAACCCTCAAATGTTGAAGTTGCGTCGCGGCGTCGACATTCTGGTAGCCACACCGGGCCGTTTGATGGACCTCCACAGCCAAAATGCGGTTAAGTTTGATCACCTTGAAGTCTTGGTATTGGATGAAGCCGATCGCATGCTGGACATGGGTTTTATTCGTGATATCACGCGTATTATTATGTTACTGCCAAAACGTCGTCAGAATCTGCTTTTTTCGGCAACCTTTAGTGATGAAATTCGTAAATTAGCCTCAGGCTTAGTCCGCAATCCTGTCGAGATATCAGTGACTCCTCGAAATGCGGCGGCACCGACTGTTACGCAGTCAGTGTATACCGTAGATAAAAAACAAAAGGCCCCTTTACTTACTAAACTCATCAAAGATGGAGCCTGGACCCAGGCATTGGTGTTTACCAAGACAAAGCATGGCGCTAATAAGTTAACTAAACATCTTGAATCTGAGGGGATTGTTGCCGCGGCGATTCACGGTAATAAAAGCCAAGGTGCGCGCACCCGTGCGCTCGCTGAGTTTAAGGCTGGGGAAACACGCATTTTAGTTGCGACAGACATCGCTGCCAGGGGATTGGATATTGAGCAACTGCCTCAGGTTGTTAACTATGATCTGCCCAACGTTTCTGAAGATTATGTTCACCGCATTGGTAGAACCGGCCGAGCAGGTTTGACGGGTAAAGCCATCTCACTGGTTAGTGCCGACGAGGTAGATCTGCTGTCTGGTATTGAGCGGTTGATACAGAGGGTATTACCGCGCGAAGAAGTCGAGGGTTTTGAGCCAGATCAAGCGGTTAAAGAAACAACCCTCAATCGTCCTGTACGCGCGAACAAGCCACGCAGGCCGCTGAAAAGTGAAACTAACACGAGTAATAATTCTCGACATACTAATAACTCCACCAAAAGCAAAGAACGTTCGAGTTACGGTCAGGGTCCACAGCCAGGCAACAAAGCGAAGAGTGGCGGGCGTCATCAGACCGAGAGGCTTCGTCCTGCGGGAGACACCGCTTCACGACCGACTAATGAGTCTGGCAGTGATAGATCAACCGGACAAGCGCCTTCGCCCTACGCTAACAGCCGAAAGACCGAGACTGCCGCTCCAGGGCGGAGAAGACCTTCCGGGGGAAACTCCAATAGAGGATCCGGACGTAGTCGCGCTAAGTAAGCGATTTTGTAAAGTTATGATAAATTATCAAGAGAAACCAGTGAATGTTTGAGCTTCAATTTAGCAAAGTAGCAACCTTTAAAAACGATTTACTCTCAGGCCTGACCGTCGCCCTTGCTCTGGTTCCAGAAGCTGTGGCGTTTGCTTTTGTTGCTGGAGTTGATCCCCTAGTAGGGCTCTATGCCGCCTTTATGGTTGGACTTATCACGGCCTGCATTGGCGGGCGTCCCGGTATGATTAGTGGTGCGACTGGCGCCTTGGCTGTGGTCATGGTGTCTTTGGTGGCTGATCACGGCGTCGAATATTTGTTCATTACCGTGGTGCTTATGGGGCTACTTCAGATAGCTGCGGGGGTCTTTAAACTCGGAAAGTTTATCCGTATGGTTCCCTATCCAGTGATGCTAGGGTTTGTTAATGGCCTGGCGATTGTCATATTCCTTGCTCAGTTGGGGCAGTTTGGAGAAGCGGGGCAGCCAGGTTGGCTATCGGGCACGTTCATGCAGGATTCTATTGTTGATGTTGCTTGGTTGCGGGGTGAAGAACTTTATATGTTGGTAAGCTTGGTGTTGGTTACTATGCTTATTATTCATTTACTGCCACGATTTACTAAGGCTATTCCTTCCTCGCTGGTTGCCATTGCAGTAGTTACTGGGCTAGTTCTGGGTTTAGACTTAAATACCAAAGTGGTGGGCGATATTGCTTCTATTAGCGGTGGATTGCCAAGTTTCCATGTGCCTGAGGTTCCCTTCAATTTGGAAACGCTGTGGATAATTTTACCTTATGCGATCATTTTGGCAGCGATTGGTTTGATTGAGTCACTACTCACTCTCCGCCTGATTGATGAAATTACCGAGACACGCGGACGAGGTAACAAAGAATGTATTGGCCAAGGCGTTGCTAATACGATGACTGGGTTTTTCGGTGGTATGGGCGGTTGTGCCATGATCGGGCAAAGTATGATTAATGTGAACTCTGGGGGTCGAGGTCGATTATCTGGGATCAGTGCCGCAGTATTTTTATTACTATTTATTCTGGTGGGATCACCGGTGATTGAGCAAATTCCATTGGCAGCATTAATTGGTGTCATGTTTATCGTAGTGATCGGTACTTTCGAATGGTCAAGTTTCCGTATCATTGGCAAGGTCCCGCGCAGTGATGCATTAATTTTAGTGTTGGTGTCAGGTGTTACCGTAGCGACTGATCTAGCCTTTGCGGTTTGTGTTGGCGTCATTGTTTCTGCGTTGGTATTTGCTTGGGAACATGCCAAATATATACGCATAGATTCACGCGAGGACCACAAGGGGTCCACGGTCTATGCAGTGACAGGCCCTTTATTTTTCGGCTCGGTGACCTCTTTTCTTGAGCGCTTCGACCCTAAACAAGACAACGACGATGTGATTATAGACTTTGCTCGCTCGAGGGTGGCTGATCACTCTGGGCTGGATGCGATTGATACCTTAGCAGAGCGATATGAAAATGCTGGTAAGACATTGCATTTGGTTCACCTTAGTCAAGAGTGCCGTACCCTGCTGACCAAAGCGGGAAGCCTTGTTGAAGTCAATGTGATCGAAGACCCAAAATACTTTGTTGCTGAGGACAGTCTGGCCTAATCGAGGGGTTGTTAGTGGTGAACCTGAAATTCGCAATATTTAAACCGATGCTCAAGCTCGCTATGGAACGCACAGGCCATGGCGCCGCGCTGGGCTTTGAGTTGACCAAGATAGGTCGCGGTGAAGTTGAAATGACTTTTCCCTATAAACTCGAGGTGGTAGGTAATCCGGTTACTGGTGTGATTCACGGCGGCGTTATTGTCAGTCTTCTTGATACCTGTTGTGGTTGTGCTGCTATTACGACTTTGACTCGGAGTGCGGTAACTCCGACCATGGACTTGCGTCTTGATTACATGCATCCGGCGGAACCTAACAAGCCCATTTATGTCGCGGCTAAAGTGTATCGCGATACCTCCAATGTGGTTTTTTGCCGTGGTTCTGCCTGGCAAGATGATCAGGAAAATCCGATTGCCCACTGTGTCGCCACCTTCATGAAAGTGGAGACCCCAAGTATTTCGTTTGGAAATATAGTTCGACGTAACTTTCGTCGTTTCATTCTGGGTAAAAAGGTTTATGAGCAGGCGGGCGATAAGTGATTGATCAGGACCTAAAACTTAATTTAATGTCGGCTAGGCAACAGTTAAGCCCTCAGAAAATATTAGATTTAATTCCCTATAGCAGCTTTATTGGTGCTCAAGCTAAGTTTGATGGCAGTGAAGTGATCTATTGGTTAGACCGCCGACCGTCAAATATAGGCAATCCGTCGTTACCGGCTATTCATGGTGGTGTTATCGGCGGATTTCTAGAGCTGTCGGCTTCCATTGAGATACTTTATTCTCTAGATGTAGCTAGCATCCCTAAGGTGGTCGATTTCTCTCTGGACTATCTTAGGCCTGGTCGTTACAAAACTATCTATGCAGCCTGCACCGTTTTACGACAAGGTAAAAACTTGGTTAATGTCGCTGCCACTGCTTGGCAAGATGATGCATCAAAACCGATTGCCACTGCCCGATGTCACTTTTTACTCCCGTAAGATATACGACACCTTGAAATTTCCTGTTATGCCCCCATTTTTGTATCCAGACGGATATGAAAGTATCGACCAATAAATTAGTTGAATCTACTAGGAGTTAAACAAACAATGACCGCCAAAACAAAAACCGGTGCTGAGACTTTAGGTTTCCAAACTGAAGCGAAGCAATTACTGCATCTGATGATTCATTCTCTTTACTCAAATAAAGAGATTTTCCTTAGAGAGTTAATCTCTAACGCATCGGATGCCACCGATAAACTCAGGTTTGAAGCACTGGAAAACTCTGCGCTCTATGAGGATGATGGCGATCTCCGTATTCGTATTGGTGTCGATGAGGAAGCGAAGATTATTACCATTACCGATAATGGTATCGGTATGTCTAGAGATGAAGTGATTGCTAATTTGGGTACTATCGCTCGGTCAGGAACTGCGGACTTCATGAAGAATCTAACGGGAGACCAAAAACAAGACTCACAATTAATCGGACAGTTTGGGGTTGGGTTTTATTCATCTTTTATTGTTGCTGACAATGTTGTCGTTGAGACGCGTCGTGCTGGAGCGAAGTCCTCTGAGGCAGTGCGTTGGAGTTGCAGTGGTGAGGCTGACTATCAAATAGAAGCCATCGAGAGAGCAGAGCGTGGAACTACGATCACTATGCACCTAAAAGCGGATGAATCTGAGTTCGGTAATGACTGGCGTCTGCGCAGCATTGTGAAAAAGTATTCTGATCATATTGCAATACCGGTAGAAATGTTGAAGCAAGAAATACCCTCTATGCCGGGCAATGAGCAGGATGCCGAGGCGGATGAAACGGTGATTACTGCACCTGAATGGCAGGCAGTCAATGATGCGAAAGCGCTGTGGACAAGATCAAGAAGCGAGGTTAGTGATGAGGATTACAAAGAGTTCTATCGTCATGTTTCTAGCGACTTTGCAGAACCACTTGCGTGGAGCCATAACCGTGTAGAAGGAAAGCAAGAATACACAAGCTTGCTATACATTCCTGGTATGGCACCGATGGATCTATATCAGCGAGAAGCGGTGAGAGGCATCAAGTTATACATAAAACGTACGTTCATTATGGATGACGCAGAACAATTTATGCCAATGTATCTGCGTTTCGTGAAAGGTGTTTTAGACAGCGCCGATCTTCCGCTGAACGTGTCTCGAGAAATCCTTCAGAAAACTCCCATGGTTGACAGTATTCGAGCCGCATTAACTAAGCGAACCTTAGATATGCTTGGCAAGATGGCGACTAGTGAGCCAGAGAAGTATGCTACCTTTTGGTCCCAGTTTGGTGCTGTTTTAAAAGAAGGGCCGAGTGAAGATCATTCTAATCGTGAGAAAATAGCGAAGCTATTTCGCTTCGCCAGTTCTTCGGTTGAGGGCGCTGTGCCTACAGTAAGTTTGGCTGACTATATTGATCGAATGAAAGAAGGTCAGGACAAAATTTACTACGTCACCGGTGACAGTTATTCAGTAATTAACGACAGTCCCTATCTGGAAGTATTTCGCAAACATGACGTCGAGGTATTACTGATGTCAGATCGTGTGGATGAATGGATGATGGGCTATCTAACAGAGTTTGATGGTAAATCTTTTCAAGATGTTGCCAGAGGCGAACTCGACTTGAGCAGTATCACCGGGCAGACATCGGATTCAGATTCAAAAGATAAAGACTCGAAGACTGATAATGACCAGCACAAAGAGACTGTTGCGCGGATAAATTCCCTACTTGAAGACAGAGTACAGGAAGTACGTGTTACTAGCCGACTAACGGATTCACCAGCTTGTTTAGTGGTAGGTGACAACGATATGGGCGAGCAGATGCGCAAAATTATGGAGGCTGCAGGGCAAGCGGTACCCGAATCAAAGCCAATTCTTGAAGTTAATATGGAGCATCCACTGGTCTCTAAGTTAGGTGCAGAGAGTAATGACGAAGATGCCGCGAGGCTTGCAGGCGTACTGTTTGATCAAGCAGCCTTATCTGCAGGACGTCCTTTGGAAAATCCTGCGAAATTTGTTCAAGAGCTTAATAAGCTGATGTTTGGCTAAGGAGTTAGGCGGTTGCGTTGGTCACAGTGCTCTTGTGAGTACTGTGACTTTTGCGGCTGACAGTATGTAAGGCAGCATCTATAATATTGGTGAGGTTAGTTTTTATTTAGGAGTCACTGTGGGAATTAAGAAAAACCATAAGGTTGCGGTTCTGGGTGGTGGAAGTTTCGGCACCGTTATCGCTAATATCGTTGCGAATAATGGTTACCCAGTGACCTTGTGGCTTCGCAGCGAAGCGCTGGCTGCTGAGATACTGTCTTCTGGTGAAAATGCAGACTATCTTCCCGGCTACACGTTGAACCCTAACATTGCAATTAGTACTGATTTAGAGGAGTCCGTTAAACATTGCGAGAGTGTTTTTTTTGCAGTGCCCAGCGGCGCTTTTAGGCAGCTCGCCAAAAAAGTTAGTCAATGGCTACCAATTGATGCGCTGGTGATCAGTACTGCTAAGGGTATTGAGAGCGACACCTTTTTGTTACCTACTGAAGTTCTGCGCGAGGAGCTTCCTAGTAATGAAGTAGGGCTTATCAGCGGTCCAAATTTAGCCAAAGAAATTGCCAATTCTCAAATAACGGCGACGGTGGTTGCCAGCGACAACGATGTTTACTGTGCTCAGGTTCAGCGTTTATTAGTATCCTCTTATTTTCGCGTTTATATCAATCATGATCGTTTTGGTGTTGAGTTGGCGGGTGCATTAAAAAATATCTATGCCATTGTCTCAGGAATCACCGACGCAATTGGTGCTGGGCAGAATACCAAGGCCGTGGTCTTGACTCGAAGCTTGGCCGAAATGAGCCGGTTTGCCAGAGAGCTTGGAGCTAATCCTATGACTTTTCTTGGGCTCAGTGGTATCGGCGATCTCTATGTTACCTGTACATCGCCGCTGAGTAGAAACTTTAGAGTGGGTGTTGCCCTAGGACAGGGAAAAACGCTCGAGCAAGCAGTTAGTGATGTTGGACAGATTGCTGAAGGTGTTAATACCACCAAATTGGTCAAGGAACGGGCCGATGAACTTGGTATTTATATGCCATTAGCGTCTGCTTTATATGCTACATTATTTGAACAACGGCCTATTGACGAGTCGTTGAGTACGATGATGCTCTCTGAGCAAAATATGGATGTGGACTTTATGGTGAAATCAAATGACGGATAGTGGAATACATGTAAAGAAATCTAGCACCTGGGTTAGATTAGCCTATATGGTATTTTTTGGTGTGCTGATCGCGGTTGGCAGAATAGTACTAGGGATTGTTGTTGTCGGACAGTTCTTGATGGTATTAATTACCGGTAACGATAACGATAACCTGCGGAACTTGGGGCAAGGTTTGGCGAAGTGGATTTACCAAGGTATATTATTTTTAACCTTTAATACTGATGCCAAACCCTTTCCTTTTGATGAGTGGCCCGAGGTGGAACTTGCTGAGGGATACTCATCACGCACAGGGCGGTCAGATGATACTAACGTTGTCGATGCCGACGCGGTGGATGACGACAGTAGTATTCCATCGTTTGTGGCGAGTGATGAGGTTGACCAACCTGACTCTGATAAGAAAGATCAAGACGCGTAGGTTGATAGATATAGCGGCATTGTAAAGTCTTGCTGATTTCTCTTGCCGCAGCATTAGCCCATCCGTGTTGTTCATGCTTACAGACTTTTTGGCAGGTTTATGCGCATTGATATTCATGTATCTGTGGGCGCCTTGACATCAGTCTTCGCGTGATTAGGGTATTACTGGTAACTATTTCGTAGTCGGGGCCTTAATTGCTCAAAAATAATCTTGAAATTAATCAATTTGATGATTTAATGCTGCTCGGGTATTTTGTTTAGTGCGCGTTTACGCTTTACAAAGAAGTTAACTAAGCAGTCCTTGCTAATACGTTGGGGTAGCTGAGCAACTAATTTACGAGAGAACAATGTGCCAATTTAGGTGCTGCGTTTATCATATCGCTTTCCGCGAACTTTCCTGTAAGAGGGAGGGTAATACTAAACTGGACAGAGAATGCCGATTGAATTTATTAGAGAACGAACGTTTGAGTTAAACGGTTTAACACTGACAGCTAAGGAGTGGGGCCGTTCGGGCTCTATCCCCGTGATTGCACTGCATGGCTGGCTGGATAATGCCGCGACCTTCGACCGCATGTTGCCTTTTATGGAGAATCTCCATGTTATTGCGCTAGATTTAGCGGGCCATGGAAGAAGTAGCCATCGGTCGGTAGACTCTAGCTATGATATCTGGATAGATATTGGCGAAGTCATGTCGGTGGCAGACCAGATGGGATGGGACCGCTTTGCTCTTCTGGGCCACTCTCGTGGTGCAATAATCTCTGGGCTTATCGCCGGTACTTTTCCTGAGCGGATATCCCATGCAGTTCTTATTGATGGTTATGTGCCAATGCCTCAGTCGGCCGATAACGCCGCCAAGCAAGTAATGAAAGCTATCCGTGAAAATCGGCGTTTTGCTGCGTCCTCACCAACATTCTTTCAAGACTTTGACCGCGCCATTCAAGCTCGAGTCAATGGGTTCGTCCCTTTGCAACTCGATGCCGCTACAATACTTGCAAATCGGGGCGTTGCCGAAAGTCCAAGAGGCTTTTACTGGGCGAGTGACCAGCGGTTGAAGGCCGCTTCGTATGTTAAGTTTTCTCGGGATAATTTAGAGAGCTTTTTTACCGCTATTTTGGCCAGAGTGTTATTGATTCAAGCAGAGAATAGCGCATTTTCTCCTGATAGACAGCAGAGTGAATTGTTTGGCTGGATACCTCAAATGGAAATTACCAAAATGCCTGGCTCTCATCACCTACACCTAGAAGATCAGGCTGAGGCGGTTGCGGAAAAAGTTCAGAGCTTTTTAAAATAACCGAAGCTAATAGTAGAAAAGCCCAGCATGTGCTGAGCTTTTTTAGTTGTCCGCCTATATTATCTGAATTTGAATCTGAATTTCAAGGACACAACCTATGCTAGCCCGGCGAGCCTAGATCCGCCTAGGGCCCGTCCCCTTAAGCATGTTCAGGGCGAAAAAATAGCTCCAAAATTCCGTCTACAAACGGCTATACCATTTTGATTCAGTCTCTACCGAGAGCTGTTCAAGAAGTCTTGACGGAGGCTCAGATCAGACTTAAATCGGCCACCCATTGCGCTAGTTTCAGTGCGCGATGAGGCATCCATAATCCCTCTGGCTTTAACACAATAGTGCGTTGCATCCATAAATACCGCGACGTCTTTAGTTTCTAGCAAAGTTTGTAACGCGACTAAGATTTGTTGTGTCAGACGCTCTTGAATTTGCGGACGTTGAGCAAAAAAGCTAACTATACGATTGATTTTAGATAAACCAATAATTTTAGCACCGGGGAGATAAGCCACGTCAGCAATGCCGTCGATGGTTACAAAGTGGTGCTCGCAGGTACTCAGTACCTTGACTCCTTTGACTTTAACCATTTCCTCCGCGCAGATTTTATTGTCGATCAATGAGATTTTCGGAAACTTTGAATAGTCCAAGCCAGAGAATATTTCATCAACGTACATTTTAGCTATTCTGTGTGGTGTTTCTTCAATACTATCGTCGGTTAAATCGAGTCCTAGTGCACAGACAACCTCGGTCATAGCAACTTTAATGCGATCATATTTTTCGTCGCGCGTGAGTTGCTGGCCACTCATAGGAGTCTCAAGGCCCTGCTCAGTGAGGGCGTTGCGAACGAGTTGAGCTTCCTGTGATAGACGAGTGTGTAAAGCTAGTTTGTTTTCAGCAATGACAGTGGATGGCATATCTGAGTTTCCTTTACAGCTTTTATTAAGCATTAAATGAGTTAGGTTGTCGTGGCTGCCCACGCCCCGAACTTAGTCAAGGGGTTGCCGCCTTATTATTACATAATTTTAAAATACTGATACGGTTATTGCTATTAAATTAATCTATGGTGCCAATAACTAGTGCGGTCTTACTGCATACTTATTTATCGAACTATAACAAAAAGAGTATACTGTTACTGGCGTCATTCAGATCTATATGGCACCCACTGTGAGAAATATAAAGGCTTTTTCAGCTTGAATCCGTCTTGAGAGAAGATCGGCTCAAAATGAATCATTTTCTGTGCTCTGGTTGATTTTTCATAATATTTTTCATCCGTGCGATCCATTGGTTTGAAATTATCGGCGCATATTTTTGTCGATAAATTACAACGAAATAAATTTTAAAGCACTGATCAACTGAAAAGTGCCTACAAGAGGGCCACTATGACCATAAGCAATAGCGCTTCGCCAGACGTTGGGCTGGATCAGTGTAATGATAATCCTTCGTTTACGGTGGGAGACATGCTTAAAATAGGAGAGTCTTTATTCTCTGATAGTGGAGTGTATTGTGGGCATGGTACTGATAGTGCTTGGGATGAGGCAGTTTGTTTGCTCTCTTTTGTAGTGGGTTTGCCGCCTAATGCGGACAAATCAGTACTAGACAAAAAATTGTCTGAATCTCAAGTGATAGAGGTCAAGTCTCTCTTCCAAAAACGTGTAAATGAGCGACTTCCTGCTCCTTATTTGACCGGGCAAGCATGGTTTTGCGGATTACTCTTTACAGTAGATTCTCGGGTCCTTATCCCGCGATCTCCGATTGCCCAATTAATTATGAGTTTCTTCGAGCCCTGGCTATCCCACGATCCTGCTCGAATTCTTGATCTGTGCACTGGCGGCGGATGTATCGGCATTAGCTGTGCTTATGGTTTCCCTGAGGCTGACGTTGTACTTAGCGATATTTCTAGCGAAGCGCTGGAGGTTGCCGACATAAACATTAAACAACATCACTTAGACAGTCGTGTGAGCACTATTCAGTCGGATCTCTTTACGGCCTTATCAGGTCAACAGTTTGGCTTAATTGTCAGCAATCCTCCCTATGTGGATGCTGATGATCTATCGCATATGCCCGAGGAGTTCCATCATGAGCCTGAGCTTGCCCTAGCCTCTGGTTTTGATGGGCTGGACTTTACTCGACGGCTGCTCAATGAAGCATCTGAGTACCTGCTCGACGACGGTCTTTTAATTGTTGAGGTGGGCAACTCCTCGGTCGCTCTTGAAGAGGCTTTTCCAACAGTGCCTTTTTTCTGGTTTGAATTTGAAGAGGGTGATGGCGGGGTGTTTATGTTGACTCGCGAGCAGCTTGTGGAACATGCGGAATTGTTTGTCTAATAGACGTATAATGGTTGTATTGTAGATTTAATATTTAATTAAAGGTGGCTTAAAAATATGTCGGGAAACTCAATTGGAAAGCTGTTTACAGTTACTAGCTTCGGGGAAAGTCATGGCCCTGCCATTGGGTGCATTGTGGATGGCTGTCCTCCGGGAATTGAGATTTCAGCTGCTGATTTACAGCCGGATTTAAACCGTCGAAAGCCGGGCCAGTCACGCTATACCACCCAGCGACGAGAGGACGACGAAGTTACGATTTTATCCGGTGTATTTGAGGGTAAGACCACCGGCGCCTCAATTGGCATGATGATCGAAAATCAAGACCAGAAATCCAAAGATTATACTAAGATAAAGGACTTATTTAGGCCGGCACATGCTGACTATACCTACCATCAAAAGTATGGAGATAGGGATTATCGTGGCGGTGGGCGTAGTTCTGCGCGTGAGACGGCAATGCGAGTAGCCGCGGGTGCTATAGCTAAGAAGTATCTCAAAGAGATCGCTGGAATCGAAATTTATGGCTACGTCTCACAGCTAGGCTCTATCGCCGCGGAACGGTTCGTTAAAACTGAAATTGAGAGTAATCCTTTTTTCTTTCCTGATCCGGATAAAGTGCCAGAACTTGAATCCTTCATGCAGGCTTTGCTCAAGGAAGGTAACTCGATTGGCGCTAAAGTCACGGTCGTTGCTGAAGGCGTCCCTGTTGGCTTAGGTGAGCCAATTTTTGATCGACTCGACGCAGAGATCGCTCATGGTTTAATGAGCATCAACGCGGTTAAGGGGGTAGAACTCGGTGCGGGTTTCGACTCTGTGGCTCAAAAAGGATCAGACCATCGGGATGAATTAACGCCGGATGGTTTTTTATCTAACCATGCGGGAGGTATCCTCGGGGGAATCTCCTCAGGTCAGTCTATTGTTGCGCATTTGGCATTAAAGCCTACTTCAAGTATCCGTATTCCAGGCCAATCGATCGATAAGTTTGGGAAACCAGTGGAGGTCGTCACCAATGGCCGTCATGATCCATGTGTGGGTATTAGAGCAGTGCCGATAGCAGAGGCTATGCTGGCATTGACACTGATGGATCATTATCTGCGACATCGTGCTCAAAACATGCATGTTGATAGCGGTCTAAAGCCTATTTAAAAGGCCTCAATATTGGGTTACTTCGGCGTTAAGCAGTTGAATAAAGGCCTTGGCGGCATTGGATAGTGTTCTTTTGGTGTGGCAAATATATCCAAGATCCCGTTGCATTTCTGTGTGGTTGAATGGCATTACATGTAATTGCTTTGCCAGAGTCTCAGGTAGAACACTCCAGCCCAGGCCAACCTCCACCATCGTGCTTATTGTTTCAAGATAGTTAGTCGACATAGTCGACTTCAACGGTATATTCTCAGTTTGAAAAAGCTTTTGTACAATTCGTCCAGTGTAGGTGTTTAGCCCCGGCAAAATAACTGGAAACTCCGCAATATCATTGAGTGTTGGAAAAGCTATACGGGCGAGAGGGTGATCGTGTGCACAAATGAAGTTAAGGGGGTCGTTCCAGATTTTTTGACTGACCACGTTTGGATGGCGTTCAAGTGCCAAGGTAATAACGGCGATCTCTGAGTGGCCGTGAAGTACCTGCTCATAGGCTTTTTCGGAATCCATAAACTCAATATCTAAGATCACATCTGAATGCTGTTGGGCGTAGCTTTTTAAGAGAGGGGGCAGTCTATGGAGCCCAAGATGATGGCTTATCGCCAAGCGCAAAACACCCGACGTCCTTCCCGATAGATCATTAATCGCTTGGAGCGCTGATTCATATTCTTTAAGAATTAGGCGCGCTCTTGGCAGTAATTCTGTTCCTGCTTCAGTGAGAGTGACCCTCCTGGCGATTCTGTCAAAGAGTCTTTTGCCAATTTTTGATTCCAATAGAGCGATACGTTTACTGATGGTAGATTGAGTGACATCTAGCAAAAATGCCGCCTCTGAAAACGAATTGGTTTCGGCGACCTTAATAAATGCACTTAAGTTTTGGTTATCCATAGCTTACACCTAGGTTATGGATTCGCTTATGGAATCGCATTCATTCATATTATGAATTTATTTCATCGTAAAGCAAAGGTATAATGACTTATATCAGAAAAAGGTAAATGTAATGACTGAAGAAACGCTTTATGACAAATTATGGAATGCGCATCTGGTCAAAGAAAACGATGACGGTTCCTCTCTACTCTATATTGATCGACATGTCCTTCATGAAGTCACCTCGCCCCAGGCGTTTGAGGGGTTGCGACTCGCGGGTCGACTGCCTTGGCGTCTAGATACCAATATAGCCACGCCTGATCACAATATTTCAACGGATAAGGCTGAGCGAGATGCCGGTGTTGCCGGGATGGTTGACGAGGTGTCACGCATTCAGGTGCAAACCTTAGATGACAATTGTGATCTCTATGGCATTAAAGAGTTTAAGATTAATGAAATGGGCCAGGGTATTGTGCATGTGATGGGTCCTGAATTGGGCGTTACTATGCCCGGTATGACTGTGGTTTGTGGCGACTCTCACACTGCAACACATGGCGCATTAGCCTGTTTGGCGCATGGCATTGGTACCTCTGAGGTCGAGCACGTGTTGGCGACTCAGTGTTTGGTGACGAAGAAAATGAAAAATATGCGTGTTACCGTCAATGGTGCCCTAGGTACTGGCGTTACACCGAAAGACGTGGTCTTGGCTATCATTGGCAAAATTGGTACTGCTGGGGGAAATGGACATGCGATTGAATTCGCTGGCTCTGTGTTCCGTGAAATGTCAATTGAAGGCCGTATGACGGTATGCAATATGGCCATTGAGGCCGGTGCTCGCGTTGGAATGGTGGCGGTAGATGACAAAACCATTGATTATTGTAGGGGACGGCAGTTCGTCCCTCAGGGTGAGATGTTTGATCAGGCGGTTGGTTACTGGGAAACACTGGTCAGTGACGCCAACGCAGTTTTCGATATTGAAGTTGACTTGGTGGCCGAATCAATTGCGCCGCAAGTTACTTGGGGAACTTCTCCTGAGATGGTCGCCGCAGTGACATCATTCGTGCCAACGCTAGATGAGCAACCTTCGGAAGAGAAGCGCAAAGGTCTAGAGCGCGCTCTTGAGTATATGGGCCTTGAAGCTGGCCAGGCAATTGAGTCTATCGCTGTGGATCGTGTATTCATTGGCTCTTGTACGAATTCGCGCATTGAAGATATGCGCGCTGCGGCGTTAATTGCTAAAGGTAGGCAAGTAGCCGGGTCGGTTAAGCAGGTACTGGTGGTGCCTGGGTCGCAAATGGTTAAGGCGCAGGCAGAAGCTGAGGGACTAGACAAGATATTTATGGCTGCTGGAATGGACTGGCGCGAGCCAGGCTGTTCTATGTGCTTGGCTATGAACGCAGACAAACTTGGTTCTGGAGAGCACTGCGCTTCTACCAGCAATCGAAACTTTGAAGGCCGACAGGGTAGTGGCGGCCGCACTCACTTGATGAGTCCAGCAATGGCGGCGGCGGCGGCGATAGCGGGCCATATCACTGATGTACGTGCATTCTCAGGAGTGAACTCATGAAAGCATTTACACAGCATCGTGGGTTGGTTGGTCCCATGGATAGAGCCAATGTCGACACGGACATGATTATTCCTAAACAGTTTTTAAAGTCGATCAAACGCAGTGGTTTTGGCCCTAACCTGTTTGATGAATTGCGGTACTTGGATGAAGGTCAGCCAGGAAAGGATTGCTCTGATCGTCCGGTTAACCATAGTTTCCCTCTAAATCAGGATAGATATAAGGGAGCTTCAGTGCTCTTGGCGCGCAAGAATTTTGGTTGTGGTTCCAGCAGAGAGCATGCACCTTGGGCGTTAGAGGACTATGGGTTTCATGTCGTTATTGCGCCAAGTTATGCTGATATTTTTTATAATAATTGTTTTAAAAATGGCTTGTTGCCGGTGATTTTGAGCGAACAGCAAGTAGACATTTTGTTTGATGAGTTAGCTGCACAAGAGGGCTATCAGTTATCGATAGATCTACCTACGCAGACGGTCACTACCGATTCTGGACAGGTGTTTAGTTTTGAATTGGATAAGTTTCGTAAAGAGTGCTTGTTAAACGGCTTGGATGAGATTGGTTTGACGTTGCAAGATGCAGACCAAATTAAGCATTATGAGACCGAACGTGCGGCACAGCATCCCTGGGTATTCGGAGTAATTAAATAGTGGCTAATAGTATGAAAAAGGTTTTGGTGCTCCCTGGAGATAATATTGGCCCAGAAATTATTGCTGAAGCAGTAAAGGTATTAAAAACGGTGAGCGATAAGTTTGGCTTGGGCGTCGAGTTAGATTATGCCCATTTAGGCGGTGCAGCGTTAGATGCCGTTGGTGATCCGTGCCCGCAGGAAACTTTAGATAAAGCTCGGGCTAGTGATGCGATCTTACTTGGTGCTGTGGGTGGACCGCAGTGGGATGATGTTGAACGTCATCTGCGGCCAGAAAAGGGTTTATTGGCCATTCGCTCTGAGTTGGAACTGTTTGGTAACTTGCGCCCAGCAATTATGTATCCCCAGCTGGCTCATGCGTCTTCACTAAAGCCTGAGTTTGTCTCCGGTTTAGATATTCTAATTGTACGTGAGTTGGTGGGTGGTATTTACTTTGGTGAACCTCGCGGTATTCGGACCTTAGCAAATGGGGAGCGTGAGGGTTACAACACCTATAAATACAATGAGTCTGAGATCCGTCGTATTGGCCGTATGGCGTTTGAAGCGGCAATGGTTCGTGGCAAACGCCTCTGTTCAGTAGATAAGTCCAATGTGTTGGAAGCGACGATCTTGTGGCGCGAGATAATAACGGAAATGGCGGTCGATTATCCTGAAGTGGAACTGTCCCATATGTATGTAGATAATGCGGCCATGCAGCTGGTTATGCGGCCCAAGCAGTTTGATGTGGTAGTCACCGGCAATATGTTTGGCGATATTTTGTCCGATACGGCAGCTATGTTGACTGGGTCTATTGGTATGCTCCCCTCGGCTTCGTTGGACAAAGATGGCGGTGGTATGTACGAGCCTTGTCATGGTTCAGCCCCGGATATTGCTGGTCAAGGTGTGGCTAATCCCCTAGCAACTATTTTATCGGTAGCAATGATGTTGCGTTACTCATTGAATGCGTCTGAAGCTGCAGAGGCAATAGAGCATGGGGTGAGTAAAGTATTAGATCAAGGCTTGCGTACTGGTGATATCTATACGGCGGGTATGACTCGCGTTGGAACGGTTGATATGGGTAATGCTGTAGTCGCGGCTATCCAAGCGTAGCTCAAATTTTTTAAAGCGGTAACTTTAATTAGTAGAATTATAGGCGGAATAAATGAAAAAGACAGGTCTTGTGGGATGGCGAGGAATGGTTGGCTCTGTACTAATGGAGCGAATGCGGGCTGAGAATGATTTTGAGCATATTGAGCCCATTTTTTTTACCACATCTCAGGCCGGTAGGGCTGCACCTGTCATCGGCGGGTCGACATCGGTACTTCAAGATGCCTTTGATATCGATGCTTTAAGTAAAATGGACATCATTCTTACCTGTCAGGGAGGGGACTACACTAATCGCGTATACCCTCAGTTACGAAACAAAGGCTGGAAGGGTTACTGGGTTGATGCCGCCTCAGCGCTGCGCACAAAATCTGACTCGATAATCGTTCTTGACCCTATTAATAGGGACATGATCGATCAAGGTTTAGCCGATGGTGTTAAAGACTTTGTGGGTGGGAATTGCACCGTGAGTCTAATGTTGATGGGTCTTGGCGGGCTTTTCAAAGAAGGGCTGGTGGAGTGGGCGACTTCGATGACCTATCAGGCGGCGTCAGGAGCCGGTGCAAATAATATGCGCGAGTTGATTAGTCAGATGGGTACAATTGAAAAGTCGGTAAGCCAGCAAATAACAGATCCAGCGTCAGCTATTTTGGATATAGATCGCACGGTTGCCGACACTCTGCGAGGGGATCAGCTACCTGTAGATAACTGGCAATATCCTTTGGCAGGTAGTCTTTTGCCCTATATTGATGTTCAGTTGGACAATGGTCAGAGTAAAGAGGAGTGGAAAAACCAAGTTGAGACCAACAAAATCCTTAATCGTCAGGCTAACCCCATTCTACTTGACGGCCTCTGTGTGCGGATCGGTTCAATGCGCTGTCATAGTCAAGCACTGACCATAAAGTTGACCAAAGATGTTCCTCTGGATGAAATACACTCTATGCTCAATGATGCTAACCCATGGGCGAATGTTATACCTAATGATCGGGAGGCTTCGTTATCCGCCCTTACGCCCGCTGCGGTTACAGGAACTATGAACGTTCCAGTGGGACGTTTACGGAAGATGAATATGGGTCCCAATTATCTTTCAGCTTTTACCGTTGGCGATCAATTGCTATGGGGCGCGGCTGAGCCGCTACGCAGAGCACTGAGAATCATAATTGCTGAGTAGTAATAACTGAAGATAATTGTCTGTAATGACTTGTTGAGAAACAGATGAAGATAGTTAAATCTAATTAGTACTCTGTTTTTTGACAACACACCGGTTACGATTGGATTTAGCATAGATTATCAACCTGATAATTTGCTATTATTCGCCATGTCGTATTGATGCAGGCCACAGGAAAAGCAATCTATGTTTCGGGAAAGAATTCAGTTTTTAGTCGCGTTGTTACTTGTGGTAAATGGCTCGCTTTGGTCTGCTCAGTCCGCTGCTCTAACTCTTGGTGAGATAGAATTGAAGTCAGGTCTGGGTGAGTCACTTCGCGCGACAATCGAGATAGTTGGCGACAACAATATCGATAGCAACTTATTTTCAGCTCAACTTGGAAAGGATATTGGCTCGCGCAGTCAGGAGGTTTTAGGGCAACTGGATCTAAGCAGCTTGTCCTTTCAAGTGGTTGAAAATGAGTTTGGAAGCCCTTACATACTCATCGATAGCCCGGCGCAAGTCCAGCAGCCGGAGCTGGACTTCCTGGTGGAGCTCCAGTGGCCAGATGATTCTGTGACAATTAGAGTAAACCTCCTATTTTTAGCTGAAAGCGCGGCAGCAGTGGCACAGATAGTGGACCCTGATGTTAGCCGCTCGGTTTATAAGGTGAGTGTAGGTGATACTTTGTGGAGTGTTGCTAGTGTTTTTCGTGCAGATAATTCTACGGTATGGCAGGCAATGGATGCCATGTTTAGTGTTAATCCTTCCGCATTTTTGAATGGCGACCCGAGTAAGATAATTATCGGCTCTGATATAATTGGGCCCAGTTATAGGCAGATTTCGAATCAAAGCGGCTTTTATGTGGCTGATCGTTTGGGTCTTGATGTTTATGGTGAGAGGTCTAACACAAATGTTATTGCTGATAGTTCTGTTGATGTGACACTGGTGTCTTTGGATGTTGCGTACTCGAATCAAGAAATCCCATACTTTGAGGTAGAGGATAGTTTCACTACTCAGCCTGTTGACGCAGAGAGAATAATCGTTGTCTCTGCTAGCAACGAACAGCTGAAGACCTCAGGTAATACTGAGAATTCAATGCTTGCGTTGGCGCCTACCGCATTAGAATCTCCTGTGGACTTAAAGAGTGAGGTTACAAGACTCAATGACGAGTTATTGGATGCCCAAAATGCCACCGACGAGGCGCAACACGAGACATCTGATCTGCGTGCAATAATTATATCGTTGAATGACGAAATCGTAATCTTGCAAGACAGGTTGCAAACAACTGAAGTTAAAGAGGGCAGAGCTGTTAGCCCAGGTTTAGGTGGTTCGAAATCGGGTTACTTAGGCAGCGGCCTTAGTGGCGCGCAATTGATGGCTTTAGTCATTGTGATACTAGCCGGTGTTGCTGTTTTAATCTATTACACAGTGCGCAGGGTAGTCGGGGGAAAATTAGAACCTATAAACGATGTAGAGGTGAGTTCTGAGTCTCACGCAGGGGCGGCTAGATTAAATTCAGAATCAGGTTTCTCGGATGACGAAATCTTTGGTAAAGGTGACCGTGAGCCAGCGGATGTTTTCGCGAATGTGGCGTCTCGGGATGATGCTATTGAGGAATCGCTTAGCAACATCGATAGTCTTGAATTGAGTGATGAGCTTCATCCAGAGGGTGCCTCCAATCTCGATTACTTAGATATGACAGAAAATATTGATCCGGTGGACGTAAAACTTGATCTCGCTGAAACCTATGCGGATCTTGGCGATATTGCCGGTGCCAGGGAGATTCTCGAAGAGATTATTAGTGAGTCGAATAAGGACGGTAAGAGGCGCGCTACTGAGGTTCTAGAGCGACTTGACTCTAATTCTTCAAGTTGATATTTGATGAGTAATTTCCGCGATAAAGGGTTATAAAGTGCAACAGTCAGAGTGGAGCTACGCACCAAACTGCCGCGTTCCCAATGGGCGTAGTTTGCCTGTGGGTATCAGCCGCTACGCCGCTATAGTCAGTTATGACGGGGCTGACTTTTGCGGCTTTCAAAAACAAAAGCATAGTCCTTCGGTACAGTCTGTAGTTGAGGCCGCTCTTTCCTATGTCGCGAATGAAGCGGTCATTGTAGGTTGTGCTGGACGCACGGATACGGGTGTCCATGCTAGTCGTCAGGTCATTCACTTCGACGCAAAAGCAATTCGCAATGGTCGAAACTGGGTGATGGGAGCAAATAGTCAGCTACCAGACTCAGTTTCGCTAGTTTGGGCTGATCGTGTACAAGACGACTTCCATTCACGTTTTAGTGCAACAGCAAGAACTTATCGGTATGTCATCGCCGCGCAAAACACTCGCCCTGCGATATTGGCCAGTGGAATTACTTGGGTAAAAAACTCGCTTAACGTTCAAGCAATGGATGCGGCATGCAAGCATCTACTCGGAGAGCAGGATTTTTCTGCTTTTCGTGGCGCCGGTTGTCAGTCCTTATCGCCCTCTAGGAACGTTGAGCGTGCGAATGTTTATCAATCGGGACAGCTGGTTGTGTTCGAAATAACAGCCAATGCCTTTGTATTACATATGGTGAGAAACATAGTAGGCTCGCTTATCGAAGTTGGCCTGCAGCGGCAGAAGCCGGAATGGATTCACCATCTTCTCACAGGCAGAGATAGGTGTAAAAGTGCTGCAACAGCTTCTCCCTGTGGACTTTATTTAGTTGATGTGCGTTACCCAGAGACGCACAAATTACCCTTGCTCCCAAAGGGGCCAGTATTTTTGAGTAATGAGCTGGGCGGAGGTAGTTAGAAATGTCAGTTGCAGTAAAAATATGTGGTATCACTGATGCGCATCAAGCAAAGATGGTTGAAGAGGCGGGCGCTGATGCTATTGGTGTTGTTCTTTATGAGAACAGTTCAAGGTATGTTGATCTCGAAGGTGCTATCGAAATTAAGCAAGCTATCTCAGGTAGCATGCTATGCATCGCCCTTGTGGTCAATGCTGCACCTGAGTTTATCTATCAAATAATAGAACGCTTAGCGCCTGACTTGATTCAATTTCATGGTGATGAAAGTCCTGAGTTTTGTAATCAATTTGGCTATCCATATATTCGCGCTATTAGGATGCATGAAAATCTTACTATCAGCTCGGAGGTTGAACGATATCAACCATCAGGTGGGTTCTTGTTTGATGCGTGGCACGCTGATCAATACGGTGGGACTGGCGAAAAGTTTGATTGGCAGAGGCTTCCAAAAGTGAGAGATTTCACGCTAATACTTGCCGGGGGCCTTAGTCCTGATAACGTAGCCGTGGCTATTCGAACGGTTGCGCCAGATATGGTTGACGTGAGTGGAGGGGTTGAGTCTGGAGCGGGTATCAAAGATCAGCATAAGGTAGCAGCATTTATTGATAACGCAAAAAACGCATGACTTTATAGTGGTGCCTAACATCAACTGTCGCCTAAGCGTCTATATACTGGGTTCATGAATCCACACTGAATGTTACAAATAATTTATTCGCTCGGCTTCTTGGCATCATAATGTCATGTTAGAATACGGTCTACTGATGATAGGTTAACGCTCGAGTTCTCTGAACTCTAGTTAAAAGGAAGTTTATGAATTGGCTCAATCGCATAAGACCTAAAGGGTCTACTGCCACTAAAAATGAGCGCGCTAACTCTGTTCCCGAAGGGTTATGGAAAAAATGCGCTAAGTGCGCATCGCCGCTCTATCGCCCCGAATTGGAACGAAACTTATATGTTTGCCCAAAGTGCGAACACCATATGCCTATTGGTGCTCGAAAGCGTATTGATATTTTTCTCGACAGCCTTGACATCATAGAGCTGGAGCCAGAGCTAGAGGCTATTGATAGGTTAAAATTTAAAGACGTAAAAAAATATAAAGACCGGATTCTAGACGCGCAAAAAAAGACCGGTGAGAAGGACGCACTGGTAGCCGTAGCAGGAAATCTCAAGGGTATTCCTGTGGTAGTCTGTGCCTTTGAGTTTGCCTTCAATGGTGGATCGATGGGTTATGCTGTCGGTGAGAAATTCACCCGCGCGGCTCAGCACGCGCTGGAACATCGTAAACCACTGATATGTTTTTCAGCGACCGGTGGGGCGCGTATGCAGGAAGCACTAATTTCTTTGATGCAGATGGCCAAGACTAGCGCAGTTTTGGAACGGTTAAGAATTGCAGGAGTCCCCTATATTTCTATAATGACTGATCCTGTTTATGGCGGTGTTTCGGCTAGTCTCGCCATGTTGGGGGATCTCAATATTGCAGAGCCTGGAGCAAGAGCTGGTTTTGCAGGACCAAATATCATTGAGCAAACGGTGCGTCAGAAATTACCCAAAGGTTTTCAGCGAAGTGAGTTTCTACTTGAAAAAGGGCACATTGATGCCATTATTGCTCGAAACCAAATGAGAGATCGCGTAGCGAGCTCATTGTCTAAGTTTTTAAATGTCCCTGAGCCCAGCGATGCCTAATAGGTCCCTAGAGGAGTGGCTGGAAGAGATAGAGACGCGTCATCCCAGTGAGATAGACCTCGGCTTAGATAGAGTTTCGGCTGTCTGGGAGCGACTTAAGCAAGATATACCTCTTTCCGTGGTGGCGGATCCAGTCAGCATAATTGTCGCCGGTACAAATGGCAAAGGGTCATGCGTAGCGGCCATGCAAGCTCTCTTACTGCAGCATGGATATTCTGTTGGAGCCTTTACCTCACCTCATTTTCTTCACTATAGTGAACGAATTCGGATCGATGGTGTGGCGGTCTCTGATGACAACATTGTCTTGGCTTTTGAGCTAATAGAATCGGTGCGTGCTGAAATATCACTAACCTATTTTGAATTTAATGCACTCGCTGCGCTGACTATTTTTCGACAAGCTAATCTCGATGCGGTGTTGCTTGAGGTCGGTCTTGGTGGCCGTCTAGACGCCGTTAATATTATTGATGCGGATGTTGCAATTTTAAGTAGTGTTGACCTAGATCACCAAGATTGGTTGGGCAATACTCGGTCAGAAATAGCTCAAGAAAAACTTGGTGTTGCAAGGGCCGGAAAGCCCCTTGTGGTAGGCGAGACCAATCTACCAGATGGTTTTTACAAAATGGTAGAAAATATCGGCGCAGAGCCCCTTTATAAAGGAAAAGATTTTAGCGTTGATGATGACGGTCCTGCTGGTCAGTTCTCGGTAAGCCTGAGAACTAATGAAGATACTTTGCTGATTCCACACATTACCCACCACAATTTGTTGCCAGCCAATATTGCTCTTGCTCTGCAGGCGCTAGTCAGTGCTGGATTTGCCCTGGATCCGCAGAATAGTTGCGATGCACTGGCGTCTTTGACGCTTGCTGGGCGACAACAAAAAATTAAATTTAAAAACCTCAATCTATTGCTGGATGTTGCTCATAATCCAGCTGCGGCGAGAGTCTTAGCTTCCAATATGCCTGCTGTTAAGGGCACGACGTTCGCGGTGGCCTCGGTCCTCAGCGATAAAGACTGGACTGGTATTGTTGCTGAGCTAGGGGTCAGTATAGATATTTGGTTGTTGGGGAAAATAACCGATAATCATCGTGCGATGGAGCCTCAAACTCTCTCCGAAGTAGTATACAATGCTGGTCTGAAGGGATCCTGCTTTGACTCGGTAGAATTAGCTTTCAATGAAGCAATTCACTTAGCGTGTCCTGATGATCAGATAATTGTTTTTGGTTCATTCCACACGGTTTCATCAGTATTAACGATTATTGCCAAAGAGGGTTGATGTGAGTGAAGGTCTAAAGCAACGAATCGCCGGAACTATCGTACTGGGACTTCTTGGTTTGATTGTTCTGCCTCTCATAATTGATTTTGCCGATCCAGAAAAAATCGACAGAACTACAAAGATTCCTCCCGCGCCCTCCATTCAGCCAGTAGCCCTGGACAAGGCGCAGCGACCAAGCACAGTTGACAAAAACATACCGATAACCCCTTTATTTGATATTAAAAAATCACAGCCTGCGACTGAAGACGGCGTGCCTCTTGGCTTGAACTCCAACAATCTTCCCAATGCATGGATTCTGCAGGTAGGAAGCTTTATTGATGCGCGTAAATCTACTGAATTACAAAAGAAGTTGGTGAGTGCAGGGTACAAAGCATTTGGTGAAAAGATCAAAATCGCGGATCAATACCATCACCGAGTATATATAGGGCCAAAGCTAGATCGGAGTCGGGCTCTCGAAATAAAAGTCAAGATAGATGCTAAGTTTGATACCGACTCTATAGTGCTCTCATATGAGCCGTAATGCTTCGGTGTCGCCGAATACGTAAAAAGGTAGATCATGGATATAGTGACAATTGATATTGCCATAGCCATTATTGTGGCGACATCCGGAATTATTAGTATGGTTCGAGGTTTTGTCAAAGAGGCCATGTCTCTGGTGATCTGGTTGGCAGCATTTTTCGTTGCTATGAGTTTCAAAGAGGTGGTCGCAGAGCTTCTGATTAATGTCATTGAGCTTGCTTCAATTAGGCAATTGGTGGCCTGGGGTATTTTGTTTGTGGGTACTCTGTTACTCGGGGCAATGATAAATTTTTTATTGGGTAAATTAGTTAGTTCAACTGGATTAGGCGGTACTGACAGGACGTTAGGGCTAGTTTTTGGTGTTTTTCGAGGGTTACTGATCGTACTGGCCTTGGTGGTAGTCATTCCCAAGGCGCTTCCGGTTGATCAGGATGCTTGGTGGACTGCATCTTCGCTTATCCCTCTTTTTCAGTCGTTTGAAGAAGTGGGTAGAGAGGCTGCAGCGGCCTTTTCGGACTTTATTATGGGTTGGATCTAAACATGTGTGGTGTTGTTGGAATTTCGGGTACTTCAAACGTTAATTTAAGGCTTTATGATGCACTGACGATGCTGCAGCATAGAGGCCAGGATGCCGCAGGCATAGTGACTGAGTCTGCGGGTGAATTACATCAGTGTAAAGGCGAGGGATTAGCTAGAGACGTTTTTCGTCGCAGTCATATGGTGCGGTTGGTAGGAAAGGTCGGGATTGGGCATGTTCGTTACCCTACCGCAGGTAGTTCAGGCCCAGCGTTAGCACAACCGCTGTATGTGAATTCACCCTATGGTATTTTTATTGCTCATAATGGTAATTTGACTAACGCTGACGAATTGCGTGACCAGATTTTCCGACAGGATTTACGTCACTTAAATACTGATTCTGATTCTGAGGTGCTACTTAACGTTTTTGCTCATGAGTTGCAGGCTCGGGGAAAGCTTGAACCTTGCAGTGAGGATATTTTTGCCGCCGTTAGTGGTGTTCACAACCGCTGCAAAGGTGCCTACGCAGTTGTCGGCCTGATAGCTAATTACGGTCTGTTCGCCTTCCGTGATCGCTTTGGCATTCGTCCCCTTTGCTACGGTAAGCGCGAGACTGAAGCGGGCACAGAGTATGCAGTTGTCTCCGAGTCGGTAGTATTAGACTCTCTGGGGTTTGAGTTGATCAAAGACTTAGAGCCCGGCGAGGCACTATTTGTCGACAAAGAGGGCAATATTCATCTGCAGCAATGTGCTAAAGAGCATCAATTAGTTCCCTGTATCTTTGAACACGTGTATTTCGCTCGACCTGATTCCTTGATTGATGATATCTCGGTCTATAAATGTCGTTTGAGAATGGGTGAGAAATTAGCTGAGAAGTTGACTCGTCTCAATCCGGGGCACGAAATAGACGTGGTGATTCCGATTCCGGATACAAGCAGAGTGTCGGCCCAAGCATTAGCTGAGCGGCTAGGCGTTAAACTCCGCGAAGGCTTCATGAAAAATCGCTATATTGGTCGCACATTTATTATGCCAGGACAGACCGAGCGTAAGAAGTCTGTGCGTCAAAAGCTCAATGCGGTGAAGTTAGAATTTGCCGGCAAGAACGTGCTCTTAGTTGATGATTCCATCGTTCGAGGGACTACATCTCAGGAAATTATTCAAATGGCCAGGGATGCCGGGGCTAAGAAGGTATTTATGGCGTCTGCAGCTCCAGGTGTTCGGTATCCAAACGTCTACGGGATTGATATGCCGTCTGCCTCCGAATTGATTGCTCACGGTCGTACTGATGAGGAAGTAGGGGCATTGATTGGAGCCGATTGGCTTATATATCAAGACTTGGAAGACCTTATAGCATCTGCCTCCGAGGGTAATGTAAGTATCAAGCAGTTTGAATGCTCCGTCTTTAACGGTGAATATATTACCGGCGATGTTGATCAAGCCTATCTTTCTAGGATCGATTCCCAGCGTAATGACGCTGCGAAATTGGGTGAAGATTCGACAGCAGACATTAAGCAAAGCCAGGTGATTGGAATTCATAACAATGGTATGGCCAGTGGATAATTGCGTCATAAATAGGTTTTCAGTAAAATTAATCGGTGGCGGTTTATTTTTCACTGTAGTTAAAGCATCTGGAGTTTTAAATGTTCGGTAGATCTGTCAGTAGTAAGATACCACGTCAGGAAAATTGCCTACCTGGTCGAGAGACACCCGTATCCGTCGCGGATACACATCTACTGACGGGGCAACCAATGCAACCACCTTATGATAGTTCGCTGGAAACAGCAGTATTTGCTATGGGCTGTTTTTGGGGAGCAGAGAGACGGTTCTGGCAGATGGAGGGGGTTGTCTCAACCGCTGTGGGCTATGCCGGAGGTTATACACCTAACCCTACCTATGAAGAGACCTGCACGGGTTTAACTGGCCATACGGAAGTTGTGTTAGTGATTTTTGATCCCAGCGTGATAAGGTTTCAAGCGTTACTGGCGATGTTCTGGGAGTCACATAATCCAACCCAAGGTATGCGCCAAGGCAACGATATGGGTACTCAATATCGTTCAGCTATTTATTGTTCCAGCGCTGAACAATTAGACCAGGCTCTCGGGTCGGCTTCAGTTGTTCAAGATAAATTGACCGTGCTAGATTATGGTGAAATTACTACCGAAATTATGCTAGCACCAGACTTCTTTTATGCAGAAGACTACCACCAGCAATACCTTGCTAAAAATCCTATGGGCTACTGCGGTCTGAAAGGCACTGGTATTACCTGTTAAATAATGGGTTTTATAGTGTCAGGGGTAATGTAATCCTGATCTTTCCTGTCGACCCGTCGCATTCCCGCTTCGCTTACTTAGGATCTTTCGGTCAAAGCTTTCGTTAATTTGATAAGCACGTCCTTGTCCGCTCTTGCTTTATATCAGTTACCTATGCGTATCTCGTACATTGCAGCATGATTGACGATTGTGACTTGTGCTCATTATCGGTTATTAATCCGTGCGCGCTCTGATCTAGGATCTGCACGAGGTATGGCTGCCAGCAGATCTTTAGTATACGCCTGTTTAGGACTGTCCCAGAGGGCCTCTGTTTCTCCCTGTTCCACGATAACGCCCTTATTCATAATTACCACACGGTCAGATATGTAACGGACAACGGAAAGGTCATGGGAGATAAACATCATTGTTAGGTTATGTCTCTCAACCAAATCTAAAATTAAGTCCAAAATTTGCGCTTGGATAGTGACATCTAGCGCAGATACAGGCTCATCGGCGATGATAAACTCAGGTTTTGTGGCAATAGCACGCCCTATCGCGATACGTTGGCGCTGCCCCCCCGAAAACTCATGCGGATATTTACGCACTTGGGCTTGAGATAGGCCCACGTCATCCATCAACTGGCGTACTTGGCTGGCGATATTATGCTTGTTTGCTATCCCATGATAGAGCAGGGGTTCAGACAATGTTTCAAATACGGTCATTCGCGGATTAAGCGAGGCGTAAGGGTCTTGAAAGATCATTTGCATCTTTCTTCTCCAAGGCACTAGCTGGTTGGGCGTTAGCCCTGTGAGTGTTTCGCCGGCAAATTTCACTGAACCACTCGTCGTGGGGGCCAACTGCAGTATGGATCTTCCTAGGGTTGATTTTCCTGAACCAGATTCACCGACCAGCCCCAGAATTTCGCCACGGGTTATGGTTAAACTAATACCATCCACAGCCTTTATGAATCGTTTGTCACTGTCTTTACTGGTGTTGAGTTGATTTTTGAAATACGTCTTTAAGTTATTGACCTCAACGAGAGATTCGTTGCCTGTAGCCCTATTTGGAAGTGTTTTAGCTCCCTCTGGGATCGCAGCTAAGAGCTTTTTAGTATAGTCATTCTGAGTATTATAAAAGATGCTGTCGGTATCACCCGCTTCACGCACGGTCCCGTCACACATAACGAGTACTTTGTCGGCAATACCTGCGACAACCCCTAAGTCATGACTGATAAATATGACGGCGACATTTCTACTCTCTTGTAATTTCTTAATCAATTCAAGTATTTGTGCCTGAATGGTAACATCCAGTGCAGTGGTGGGCTCATCGCAAATTAACAACTTTGGCTCTGTTATTAGCGCCATTGCGATCATCACCCGTTGTCTCATGCCGCCAGAGAATTCGTGTGGGTAGCAGTCGAAGCGCACCTCGGGGTCAATGATGCCCACTTCATCTAATAAGGCGACTGCTTTTGACTTTGCCTCAGGGCGACTCTTAACCTGGTCTTTGTTAGGATGATAAATTAGTGGTTCAATCAGCTGCTCACCGATAGTCAGGTACGGATTCAGTGACGTCATTGGGTCTTGAAATATAACTGCTATATCGTTACATCTGTGCTGCCTCATTTCCGCAGCAGAGCATGTTAGTAAGTCTTTTCCATTGAACAGCGCTGTTCCACCTTCTATTTTGGCAGGGGGCTTAGGTAGCAGATCAAGTAGGCTGTAACAGGTAACAGACTTCCCTGATCCTGATTCGCCTACAATCGCTAAGGTTTCACCGCTATCTACAGAAAATGAAACATCGTCAACGGCCTTAACCACACCATTGCGTGTATGAAAATATACCTTTAAACCATCTACCTCAAGAATCGCCATTATATAAGTCCTGTTTTAATCCTTTGAGGTTCTAGGGTCGAGAGCATCGCGCAGGCCGTCACCTAAAAAGTTGAGTGCAAATAGGGTCAAAGACAACGCGATTCCAGGGTAGATAAGCAACCACGGGAATTCTTCCATAGTTTCGACGCCATAATTTATCAATAATCCCCACGAGCTCTCCGGGGGTTGTATGCCGAGGCCAAGAAAGCTCAAAAAGGCTTCTAGCAGCATTACGCTTGGAATAGTGAGAGTGGTGTAAACGATGACAGGACCGAGAGTATTGGGAATGATGTGGCGCCGAATGATGGTCCATTGAGATAAGCCCAGTGAATGTGCGGCCTCAACAAATTCCTGATTTCTCAGAGACATAACCTGACTGCGAACAATTCGAGCCATGGTTAACCACTCGACCGCTCCAATAGCGAGGAACAATAAGAGTATATTTCGCCCAAATACGACCATCAGCAATATGATGAAAATCATGAATGGCAGGGCATAAAGAACATCGACTATACGCATCATTACGGCGTCTAAACGACCACCAAAAAATCCTGCGGTAGCACCCCAAAGAATCCCAATGACCAGGGCGACAGCGGTAGCTATAAACCCCACCATTAGCGACACGCGGCCACCATACATAATTCTGGTGAGCATATCTCGGCCGAAGATATCTGTTCCCAGCCAATGTTGAAGTGAAGGGGCGGTTGCGCCAAGGTCTAAATTCTGTTCTTCGTAGCCGTAGGGCGCGATTAATGGCGTTAACAGCGACACAAGAATTAGTGTGATTAGAACCGCTAGCCCAAACAGCGCTAAACGATTCTTACTTAATTTGATCCAGGCATCTTGCCATAACGACGTTCCGTGGTCTTCTGGTATGGCGATACTTTCGGAGCTCGAATTACTCATTACTTCGCTCCTTGTATTTCGTGTCTGAGTTTTGGATTCAACCAAATTGCCAGCATGTCAGATAAAAGATTAAATAAAATGATGAGAGTTGATAAAAATATCGTCATACCTAGGATCAACGTGTAGTCGCGATTAAATGCGGCCTGCACATAAAAACGCCCCATTCCCGGAATCTGAAATATAGTCTCTACGACAAAAGATCCAGCTAGCAGTCCTGCAAACGCCGGACCTAAAAACGCAACTACCGGTATTAACCCGCCACGAAGCGCATGTTTGACGATAATTAGCCGCTCGCTGAGCCCTTTGGCTCTAGCAGTTCTTATGTAGTCTTGCGACAAGACTTCCAACATTCCCCCTCTTGAGAGTCGTGCAATGTATGCGGCGTAGCCTGTTCCCAAAGTGATAGACGGTAGGATCTTATCGCCGGGGATATCTCCCCATCCTGAAACCGGCAACCAATCAAGATGTATACCAAAGATAAGTACTAATAGGGGTCCTAAAAGAAAGGATGGCATGCAAATACCAATCATGGCACCCGTCATTGGCAGATAATCTTGTAAGGTGTTTGGCCGCATCGCTGCCCCCACACCCGCGGTTATTCCAACGCCAAGTGCGACTAGCATTGCATACAAGGCAAGTTCGGCGGTAACAGGTAGTCCGGCTGCGATCAGTTCATTAACTGTTCTTCCAGAGTATTTAAAGGAAGGTCCAAAGTCTCCCTGCAATACATCGCCAAGATAGCTCACATATTGTTGCCAAACAGGTTGGTTGAGATTGTACTGCTCTTCTAAGGCTTTTATGACCTCCGGCGGGACCGCTTTATCCGCTGAGAAAGGACCTCCAGGAGCAGAGTGAACCAAAAAGAATGTGACAGTAATTACCACCAATAACACTGGAATGGCCTGGAGCAGTCTACCGAAGGCAAATCGATACATTATTTAATTCCTTGTCTATGGATTATTCGTCAGCTTGTAGATAAATGTCTTTGTAAGACGCTGCATTCATAATGTTAGGATCGAAATTTTTAACTGAAGAACTAACAAGCTGAACAGTGGTATAGGTATAAATTGGAATAATCGGCATGTCATCAAGAAGCATAGTCTCCGCTTTTTGAAATACCTTTAACCGCTCCTCATGAGAAGTCATTGATGGAGCTACGTCCAGTATCAAGCGATCGTATTCCTCATTGCACCACCCGGTCCGATTATTGCCACCGTCGCAAAGAAACAAATCAAGGAAATTATTTGGGTCGACATAGTCACCGATCCATCCAGCCCGTGAAATTTCGTATTGACCCGCACTTTCAGTGTCCAAATAGACTTTCCATTCTTGGTTCAATAGCCTGACGTCAATGTTGAGGTGCTTTTTCCACATATCCTGAAGCGCCACTGCAACTTTTCGATGGCCCTCATTAGTGTTGTAAAGAATTTCAGTCGGAGGGAAGCCTTCACCGTTAGGATAGCCAGCTTCAGCGAGTAATCGTTTGGCACCTTCAGGATCAAACTTGAGATTACTTTCAGGGTAATACCCCATTGTGCCGGGAGGTGTCATCGCATAAGCAGGTATCTGACCACCTTTGGTAATATTATCAACCAACCTTTGGCGATCAACAGTCATTGCTAAAGCCCGCCTAACACGTGGATCCTGGAGCTGGGGCTTTCTGACGTTAAGCCGATAGTAATAAGTACCAAGGTAAGGCGCAATGCGTAGTTCAGGATTTTTAGCTTCGCGATAAACACTAATTTTATCGGCGGGGAGGCTACTAGTTACATGTAACTGTCCCGCTCTGAACATCCGTTCTTCAGTGACAATGTTCTCGATAGGAATAAATATAATTTCTTTTAGTGAGACATTTTTGGCATCCCAATAATGCGGATTACTTTGAACAACAATGCGCCTATTGATTTTCCAGTCAACTAACTTGAATGGCCCATTTCCCACAAGATTACCCTCATAGGTCCAGCGTGTACCTCGTTGGTCGGCATCTCCAAACTTCTCAATAGTAGCCTGGTGGACTGGAAATAGACTGTAGTGGTCAAGCAACTGTAAGAAGTAGGGCGTCGCAAAGCTCAGTGTTACCTGTAAGGTCCGATCATCAAGTGCTTTGACACCAACCTCGTCAAAATCAGAAACATCACCTTCGTAATATTGCTGAGCATTTTCAATTGGGAATAGCATATACGCATAGAGGTTGCCTAAAGCGGGTTGCAGGGCTCTCCACCACGACCATGCATAGTCATGTGCTGTATGGGGGTCACCATTCGACCAGCGCGCGTTGTCGCGGAGTTTAAAGGTATAAACTCTACCGTCGTCACTGATAGTCCATGATTCAGCGACACCGGGGCGGGGTTCAAGGGTTTTTCTATCTTTGAGTACAAGGCCTTCCATGACGGCAGAAATAATGTGATGTTCCGGAACGCCTGTCGCAATCTGCGGGTCTAGGCTTTGCGGTTCAGTGCCATTGCCCCAATAGAGAGTCCCAGTCTTATTACCTGCCGAGACATTACTCTCTCCGCCACCGCAACCTGTTAGGCCAAAAAACACAAAAATTAAGAATACCTTAACGCCCAACCCAGTTGTCCATTTGCGTGGGTATATGGAGCTAATGCTGGAAGAATAAGACATTTACAAACCTTTTTTAAATACGCTTGAATCCGTTTTGATGGAGCAGTTTAGACAAGCCACGCTCAGATGGGAAGAATAATTAAAGATGAGTTATTGGCAGGAGCACCGCCATGACATAATGTGACTGAACAAAACATCAATTTAACTATATCAGCGGTTGCACTTGGACTCTAAACCTCGGATAATCCCGCGATCGCTTCGACGGTGGCCCTCTTTGGTCCCCTCGCAACAGCCAGCTGTGAACCCCGCCAGGCCCGGAAGGGAGCAACGGTAGTAGTTACGCTGTGTGCCGAGGTGCGGCTATTGAGGGTCGCCACCATTAGTTCTTTCAGCCTAGCCTGTAACTGCCTATAATACCCCTTTAGTCTAAAACAGAAGCTGTTATGAGCTATCAAGTACTTGCCCGCAAATGGCGTCCTAAATCTTTTTCTGAAATGGCAGGGCAGGAGCATGTGCTCCAAGCTCTTATCAATGCCTTAGATAACGATCGTTTACATCATGCCTACCTGTTTACAGGTACTCGAGGTGTCGGCAAAACCACCATAGGGCGGATTCTATCCAAGTGCCTTAACTGCGAGGTAGGTGTTTCTTCCGTCCCTTGCGGAGAGTGCACAAGCTGTAATGAGATCGATAGTGGGCGCTTCATTGATCTGATCGAAGTAGATGCCGCATCTCGCACTGGTGTTGATGATATGCGAGATCTTTTAGATAACGTCCAATATGCACCGTCTCGCGGGCGCTTTAAGATCTATCTTATTGACGAAGTCCACATGTTGTCAAAATCTAGTTTTGCGGCCTTACTCAAAACTCTCGAGGAACCGCCCGCTCACGTTAAATTTTTATTTGCTACCACCGACCCTCAAAAGCTACCAATTACGGTTTTATCAAGATGTTTACAATTTAATCTTAAAAATTTAAGCGCGGAGCGTATTACCGAGCACCTTAAATTTGTCCTTGGTGAAGAGCAGGTTCCCTTTGAAGAAGCCGGTCTCTGGTGTTTGGGGCGCGCTGCTGACGGTAGTATGCGCGATGCTCTAAGTTTAACCGACCAAGCTGTAGGGCATGGCGGTGGAAGCATCAGTGAGGCGGATGTGACCGCAATGCTGGGGTCAATTGAACGTCGTTATGTGGTAGATGTTTGTCAAGCCTTGGCCAGTCAAAGCGGACCTGATTTGTTGGCGGCTATAGGCCAGATGGCGGAGCAATCCCCTGATTACGATGCTGCACTTGGCGAAGTACTGTCACTTTGGCATCAGGTTGCTATTTTACAGACCGTACCCGAAGCTCTGGATCCAAGTATTAGCCACTATAAAGAACTGGCGAACCTGTCTGAGTCGGTGTCTCGTGAAGATGTTCAGCTGTTTTATCAGATATGTTTGCTGGGTCGAAAAGACCTGCCGCTCGCACCTGAGCAGCGATCTGGCTTTGAGATGGTAATGCTGCGTGCTATGGCGTTCCGTCCAGCCACGAACGGACGTCCCGTCAACGGTAATTTGCTTCCTCCGGAGGTGGAGCCTTCTGTAAAAAAGTCTGATCAGGCATCGCCTGCTGAAAGTGAGGATGCAGTAGTTTCGATCATTTCGTCTCCAGTAGCTCCTGATGGCGCCAACAGGCCGCTTGAAAACGTGCCTGAATTGGCCGTAGCTATCGAGCCGGATCCACAATCAGTAGCAGAAATCGAAGCTGAAGCTGAAGCTGAAGCTGAAACTGAAACTGAAGATCAGCCTAACGATGACCTCATTGTTGAAGGGGTAGATAAGGCCAGAAAAAATAACATCGAAGTGCAAGCGCCGAACCACAATGAGCCGCGTGAGAAAGATATTAGCCCAATAGTTCGGGTTAGTCTAAATGAGTTCTCGCCCAGTAATTGGATTGAGGTTCGGAGTCATTTGGATATAGGCGCGTCCTTAGGCGAAATTGCCAGTCATTGCCTTTTTACTGGACGCGATCAAGATGCATTGGTCTTTGTGATTGATAATCAAGAGAACAGTCTATATGACAGTTCTCATCAAGAGAGCCTAGGAATAGCCCTTAGCGACTATTTTGATCATCCGGTAAATGTGGTGATCAGCTCTGGAGTGGCTGAGCAAGAGACTCCTAGGGCGGCTAGCATGCGCGATACTGCTGAACGGCATGCGGCTGCAGTGGATCGTTTAAACTCCGATACTGCGGTAGTTCAGTTCAAGCAGCTTTTTGATGGAAGTCTTGATGAAAGCTCCGTTAAACCAATAGATTGAGGATAGTATGGACATTAACAACCTAATGAAACAAGCTCAACAAATGCAGGAGAAAATGGCCAAAATGCAGGAGCAGGCCGCTTCTACGGAAGTCACTGGTGAGTCAGGTGCAGGAATGGTTCAAGTGGTAATGACAGGACGGCATGACGTGCGTAAAGTCACTCTTGACCCCTCGTTATTGCAGGAAGACAAAGAGTTTCTGGAAGACTTACTGGCTGCGGCGGTCAATGATGCGGTACGTAAAGTTGAGGCTCAAACGAAATCTGCGATGGGCTCTATGACCGGTGGCATGGATTTACCACCCGGGTTTAAAATGCCATTTTAAGTGGCTCAGCAACCTGTGTTTGAGGATAGCTTGTGTACGGAAATTTAATTGATCAACTTATAGATGCATTGCGATGTCTGCCCGGTGTCGGTGCTAAGTCTGCGCAGAGAATGGCGCTTCAACTGCTTGAACGGGACAAAGCCGGGGCATCTCATCTTGCCAGTACAATTGCCGAGGCGGTGGAAAAGGTCGGTCGTTGTGAACGTTGTCGCACGCTGACTGAGCATGCTCGTTGCAATATTTGCGGAAATAGCGCTCGGCTTGAGACGCTGATATGTGTGGTGGAAAACCCTGCAGACCTTTATGCGATTGAGCAGGCTGGGGGTTTTCGCGGTCAATACTTTGTTTTGTTAGGGCATCTGTCGCCTATTGATGGAATAGGGCCTGAACAGCTTGGCATTGACCAGTTGATAGATCGACTGCGTAATGAAGAAGTGACTGAGTTGATTTTAGCCACCAATCTTACGGTGGAAGGAGAGACAACCGCACACTTTATCGCCGATAAAGCCAAATCCCTAGGTGTCGCCGTGTCACGCATTGCCTACGGTGTACCCATGGGTGGTGAACTTGAATATGTCGATGGCGGCACCCTCAATCTTGCATTGCAAAGTAGAAAGGAAATTTAATTGGCTCACTGGATAGATTCAGATGTAAAGCTCGTAGAAATGTTGGACAAACTAAAGAGTGCAACAGTTTTGGCTGTTGACACTGAATTTATTCGAACCAACACTTTTTATCCGAAAATCGCCTTAATTCAAATTTCTAATGGCATTGATTGCTGGTTGATTGACGTATTGGCGGTGGAGGACTTTACCGGCCTCAAATCCCTCCTGGAATCACCTGATAGGCAGCTTATATTCCACGCCTGTGCTGAAGATTTAGAGGTTTTAGAATACGCACTTGGCATAGTGCCGACAACTATTTTTGATACCCAAATCGCTGCAGGAATCTGTAATATTGGTTATTCAATGGGGTATGCGCGGCTCGTTAAGGCGGTTTTCGACGTCGAACTCGATAAGGACGAAACGCGCTCCGATTGGTTAGCTCGGCCGCTCACTTCAAGGCAACTTCAGTATGCCGCCGCCGATGTGTTTTATTTGCACAAACTTCATGAACTTTTAAGTCAGAATCTCAAGGATCAGGATCGTGAGGATTGGTTTAAAGAGGAAAGTCTTGCCGTCTATGCCATGGTGGCAGGGCGCAAGGAGAGCGACGATTATTACATGCGTATTAAAACTGCCTGGAAGTTAGAGCAGGGCGCATTAAAGATTCTTAAAAGACTCTGTATTTGGCGCGAGAGAACAGCTCGGGCGCGCAATAAGCCCCGAGGTCATATCGTTAAAGATAATTCCTTGGTTGAAATCGCTAGGCGAAAACCTACGTCTCTACCTCATCTCGGAGGGATTGACGATTTGCATCCAGGGTTGATAAAACGATATGGCTTGGACTTGTTGGTGCAGGTTGAAGCTGCAAACAGCGATGTTGATATCGATGTGTTGCCTCAGCCGTTGACTAAGGCTGAGGTTGTTGTGCTCAAGGCAATGCGTAACGCTCTTATAAGTGTTGCGGAAAGCACCTCAGTCCCGCAAGAATTTCTCTTCTCCAAGAAGGATCTAGAATTTATTTTGCGTGGCGCGATTGCTGGTCATGATCAATGGCCTAGGCGCTTCACATCAGGTTGGAGAGAGTCTTTGGTAATACCAGAATTGAAAAAAACACTGAGTGAGCTAATGTGATGGCCGAAGACCGATTGAGAATTCTCTGTGATATATTTAAAGGCAATCGCAAAGAGGGTATGTATATCTATGTATCTCATGCCGATGGGTTAGACAAAGTGCCTCAGAGTTTACTAGATAGTTTCGGGACTCCGTTACTGGTGACTCGCCTAATGTTAACCGAGAGTAAAAAACTGGCCCGTGCCAATACCATTAAAGTTATGGATGACATAAACAGTAAAGGCTTCTATTTGCAAATGCCGCCGGTATTGTTTGCTCTAGATGAAGGCATGGCTGAGAATAACAAACTCCCTAGAGGGTTTTAAATGGGCGGTTTCTGGACAACAAAGACACTTGAGCAAATGAGCACTCTCGAGTGGGAATCGCTATGTGATGGCTGTGCTAAATGTTGTTTGGTAAAACTTGAGGATCATGAGACTGGTGAGATTTTTCATACTAATGTTACCTGTGAATTGTTAGATATACATTCCTGCAAATGCAGCAACTACGATGCTCGACATTCGATTGTTAGTGACTGCATTACCCTTGATCGTGATAACATTCAAAGCCTTGGTTGGCTACCGGAGACCTGCTCTTATCGCTTGATAGCAGATGGCAAGCCACTCCCAGAATGGCATCACTTAGTGTCTGGTGATACCGATAGAGTACACAGTTATGGCGCTTCTCTTCAAGGCTGGGTCGTTTCTGAGCTAGACGTTCGTAAAGAGGACGTAGAAGATCACATTATTCAATGGGTTGATTAATTATGTATGCTGCTGAGGACTATTTTTGGGGATGGGTCGTCTATGTGTCTGGCGCGACTTGCCTACTTTATACGGCTTGGTATTTATTACGTAACTTACGTTTTGCGTCCATCAGACACGTATTCTTAATGCTGAGTTCGGTATTTCTTTTAACACCAGTGCCGGCCTACATTGATGATCACCACCTAGCTCCAGCTTTTTTCGTCAGTGTATATGAAGGTTTAGTAGCAAACCCTGCTACAGGCTTTCAAAGAGGTGCGGCGCCTATTCTCGCGCTAATGACGTTTAGTTTATTCATATATGTGTTGTTCCGTCTGATTTTTTGGCAAGTAAACAAGCGTCGTTCGTCACACTGAATAGACGACTAAGTAGTTATAAATCCAGTTCGGATTCTGAGCTTAAGTAGATTAATGCTGATAGCGCCACTGCAATTCCACTTAGGGACAATACAAACAGTGGTGTTATTGTAAATTTTCGTGGTAGTTGGCTGAGTAACTCCGCCGCCGGAAAATAGTTAAAGGCCAGGCCACAGCCAATTACCGCTGCTGCCAGTGTGATTACAGTCTCTGAACCAATCGACCTATGTTTTTTAACCGGTAATGCTGATCTAACAGAATGCAAAAATCCACTTTCATGCAGTTCGGGCTCAGAGTCACGGAGTTGGCTGAACAGGTTGTCCAAATCTAATTCTTTACTCATAACATATCTCCGTCTTTCCAACTTGAAAGTTCTTCTTGAAGTGTTTTCTTTCCCCGCCTTATTGCTGTCTTAACAGTGCCTAGCGGGATCTCCATAATATTACAAATTTCTTGATGTGTTAACTGTTTGTGTAAGTTTAGGTGCAAAGCCATTCGTTGTTGAGTAGGCAGTCTGAGTAGCGCGTGGGCCAGATCTTTGTGTAGGTCGTTACTGCTAAAGCGCGTTGTTGGTGTAGTGCGGTTTGCTAGATCATCACCTGCCGTTAATTCCCGATTTCGTGCCACCCTAAAGTGGCTGACTAGTAGGTTGTAGCCTATGCGGTATAACCAGCTACTGAATTTGGCATTTCCTTCAAAAGATCCTATTGAATTATAGGCCTTAATAAACGTTTCTTGCGCTAGATCATCAGCCAGCGACTGATCCCAGCCGGTCATTTGCCGGAGGGAGTAGCGCAAGGCCGCCTGATGTCGTCTAACGAGAACATCAAAAGATTCGTGACACGCCAGTGCCGCGACTCTTTTGATTAATGCCTGATCCGTGGCTTCAACCATTGCTGTTATTCAGTCCCTTCGACAGACTTATCTTGTGTGCTGAGCTTCCATATTAACAGTCTCGCTAAGCCAATGAATAGGGGGATTAATGCGACTGAGGCAACATCCCAGCCAACCAATATACCCAAGAATAAAAGCAGTCCTATACCTATTCCAGTCAGCATGATCCCGCGTTGGAAATTCCCCTGTGGTTCGTCCGACCCATCGGAGCCCTGAAGGATCTCAACTGGGATATCTTTCCCTGCGTCTATAAACTTACTAATCAAAAGGTCCCGTTGTCGGCGTTTACGATGTTTGTAAAACAATATTAGCCCAATAATTATAAACGGCATGCCCAAGGTTGAGAGAATGGCAACAACACTGACAAGGACCTTGCCGGGACCGAAGCCGGAGTGGTCGATATCAATCTCGACTCCGGTTTCGATTTGCTCAAGAGCCTCAAGTATCTCTTTTTGCTCCGACTCGTCAAGTTGGTCCCACTCAGTGCCAACAAGTTTAGTTATGATGCCACCAAGGGCGGTTAGTTCTTCATCATCCGCTGAAATTCGGATACCTAGATGCTTAACAGAGTCTTTTTCATGAACCTCTTCGTTCTCGAAGTCCAGTATTAGCTTTTTCTTATGTTCATTGCTCTGGTTACTGGTTGCTGAGAGCTCTTTATTTAATGTTGAGTTGTCGGCATAAGCAGGGAACGTCAGTAGGGTTGAAACCATTACCACTGGAATTAAATATAGTGAAATGGTCAGGATCAGGGATTTTAACGCCGGTATTTTCATAGGTTACTCCATGTCTAGTGATGAGAGTCTATCGTCCAATAGAAAGCTCCATATTATCCAAAAAGCTTAGCTTCAAGTACTGTTTGGTCATACTTAATGCCAGTTTTCTCTCTTATGACGCTGCTACCAGTTAATTTAGATTCAAAACACATTAAAGAATAGATTAATATGTGCATCAAAATATTAATACACTTTCCAAAAGCGGATGAATTGCGATGAAATTTACTGGTACTGATAACTACGTAGCCACTGAAGAACTTCAAATGGCCGTCAATGCAGCGGTTACTCTGCAGCGACCACTCCTGATTAAAGGTGAACCTGGCACTGGTAAAACTCTATTAGCGGAAGAAGTTGCCAAGGCATTGGGCAAGCCGCTTTTAGCGTGGCACATTAAATCAACCACTAAGGCGCAGCAGGGCCTCTATGAGTATGATGCTGTGTCTCGGCTGAGAGATTCACAGCTGGGTAGTGACAAAGTTCAGGATATTGGTAACTACATCAATAAAGGAAAGCTTTGGGAAGCCTTTACCGCGGACGAGCAGGTTGTTTTATTGATCGATGAGATTGATAAGGCGGATATAGAGTTTCCTAATGATCTGTTACTAGAACTGGATCGCATGGAGTTTCACGTCTATGAGACAGGGGAGACAATCAAAGCGATTCAACGCCCCATCGTGATAATTACTAGTAATAACGAAAAAGAATTACCGGATGCTTTTTTGCGTCGTTGTTTCTTCCACTTTATTAACTTCCCTGATCGTATGACGATGCAGCGTATTGTTGATGTGCATTTCCCAAAAATTAAGAAGCAATTGGTCGATGATGCAATGGACATATTTTTTGATGTTAGAAAAATTCCAGGGTTGAAAAAGAAGCCATCTACCTCTGAATTAGTAGATTGGTTAAAACTGATTATGTCTGATGATATCCCTGAAGATATCTTGACTAATCGTGACCCTACCAAGGCTATTCCTCCATTGTACGGTGCTCTGTTAAAGAATGAGCAAGACGTGCATTTGTTGGAGCGACTGGCGTTTATGACCCGGCGCGAAGCGAGATAAAAATTTATTTAAGAGCCTAACGTATGCTGATCAATTTTTTTAATACTCTCAAAAAAGCGAGGGTTCCTGTCTCGATCAAGGAGCTTCTTGATCTTTTGGCGGCTATGGAACAAAACCTTGCTTTTGGTTCTGTGGACGATTTTTATCTTTTGGCCCGCACCTGCATGGTTAAAGATGAGAAGTATTACGATCGGTTTGATCGAGCATTTGGTGCTTATTTCAAGAATCTTGAAAACATTGATGGGATTGTCGAAGCATTATTACCCGAAGATTGGTTGCGCAAAGAGTTTGAAAAGCACTTTACCGATGAAGAGAAGGCCAAGGTACAAAGCTTGGGTGGTCTTGAAAAGCTGATTGAAGAGTTCAAAAAACGCTTAGAAGAGCAGAAAAAGAGGCACGAAGGCGGTAATAAATGGGTGGGCACTAATGGTACTTCGCCCTTTGGTCACGGTGGTTTCAACCCTGAAGGCATCCGCATGGGCGGCCCAGGCGGGAAGGGTACTGCGGTAAAGGTGTGGGACGAACGGCAGTATCAAGATTTGGATGACTCGGTACAAATTGGTACAAGAAATATCAAAGTTGCGCTGCGCCGGTTGCGCAAATTTGCTCGGGAAGGTTCTGCCGATCATTTGGATCTAGAGGATACTATCCGCTGCACGGCAAGAAACGCCGGTATGCTAGATATAAAAATGGTGCCGGAGCGAAGAAACGCCGTGAAGGTGCTAATTTTCTTTGATGTAGGCGGTTCTATGGACCCCTATGTAAAACTCTGCGAGGAGCTCTTTTCTGCGGCTAAGACTGAGTTTAAGCACCTAGAGTACTTTTACTTTCACAACTGCCTCTATGATTATGTTTGGAAAGACAATCATCGCCGTCGTGAAGAGCAGCTATCGACTCATGATCTAATTCATAAGTACGCAGCAGACTACAAAGTCATATTTGTAGGTGATGCGTCTATGGCTCCCTATGAGGTTACTAGCCCAGGGGGAAGTGTTGAGTACAATAATGAAGAATCGGGTGCTATTTGGATGCAACGAATGGCACAAACCTATGATAAGTTGGTTTGGTTAAATCCTGTGCAAGAAAAATATTGGGATTACACGCCATCGATTACCATGCTCAAAGAGTTGACTGAAGACAAGATGTTTCCCCTTACCTTGGGTGGGCTTGAAAAAGCCATGGCATTACTGTCGCGTTAAACACCAACGTCCCACTCTCCATAACTTTTGTCTATAATGTGATATCGGGAAGGGTTACTTATGTATATTAACGATGCTGTTATTAACGGTCGAAAAAGAATTGGCCTGTCTTCGGTGCAGCCACCTTTTCCTGCAAGTTCAATCCTCCAGATTTGGACGAAGGCAGTCTCAGATTCGTCAGCTAAGCCCGCTTTTAGTTGTTTAGGGCAGACGTTAACTTATGGTGAAATAGATCAGCTTTCTCGTCGCATGGCCAGCTATTTACAAAAGAAACTGAAGCTCAAACCAGGGGATCGCATTGCGATTCAGTTGCCTAATCTTATCCAATATCCTGTGGCGGTTATAGCTGCCATGAAGCTTGGATTGGTAGTGGTCAATACCAATCCGATGTACAGCGTACGTGAATTGGTACATCAGCTTAATGATTCTGGTGCTAAAGCGGTCATTGTTCTGGACCAGTTTTACGACACACTGGCCAAGGCACTTCCGCAAACTGATGTAGAGCATGTCATCGTAACTCGCCCTATAGACCTGCTGAAGCAACCCAAACAAGCGGTTTTATCCGGTGTCATGAAGGCCCTCGGGAAGCGGCCTAACATTAAGGATAGTAGCGTCATTGCTTTTAAAGATACACTTGAGGTGGGCAGTAGTTATAGTCCCTATAGCGCCTCGCTTGATGATATATGTGCGCTTCAATACACGGGGGGTACCACTGGCGCATCAAAGGGCGTAAAGCTGACCCAGTTCAGTCTTCTTTCAAATATCGCCCAAGCATTGGATGTTATCTCGGTGGTTCCTGAATCACTCAAATACAGCGTCGCGGTAGCGCCGTTACCTCTTTATCATATTTATGCTTATTCGCTCTGTTTTGGAATGCTTCCCGCTATTCGTGGGCACTCAATTCTTATCCCGGATCCGCGCAACATACCGCTTTTTGTAGCAGCGATTAAAAAAATTGATTTTGATATTTTCTGCGGACTCAACTCTCTCTTTGTAGCAATGTTACAAAATAAAGACTTCCAGAGACTTAATTTCTCGAAACTAAAAATGACTCTGTCCGGTGGTATGGCATTGATGAAGTCAGTGGCGGATGATTGGCAAAAAACTACTGGCTGTTTAGTCAGTGAAGGTTACGGTATGACCGAGTCGTCTCCTGTGATTTCTATGAATCCGTCGGGTTTTGAAAAGATTGGAACGGCCGGAATTCCAGTGGCAGGTACGGAAATCAAAGTGATTGACGATAAAGGCGTCGAGCAGTTGGTCGGTGGTGTTGGCGAACTGTGTATCCGCGGAAACCAAATAATGGCGGGTTATTGGAAACAGCCAGAACAAAGTGCGGAGGCCGTTACTGATGGCTGGTTGCGTACCGGGGATATTGTCAGTGTAGATGAGGATGGCTATATCTCAATCGTTGATCGTCTTAAAGATATGATTATTGTTTCCGGCTTTAACGTATATCCAAATGAACTTGAGCAGACCTTGACCACCCATCCGTCGGTTGCTCAGTGCGCAGCGATCGGATTGCCTGATGACAAATCGGGAGAGGTGGTAAAAATGTTTGTGGTAAAAGCAGATACGTCCCTGACCCAAGAGCAGGTTGTCGAGTTCTGTCGGGCAAACATGGCGGCCTACAAGGTGCCAAAGCATGTAGAGTTTCGCAAGCAGCTACCAATGACGAATGTCGGAAAGGTATTGCGCAAAGACCTAAAGGCTGAAGAAGTAGCTCTGCGCGCAGCTCAAAACTAAAAAGGCCGGCCTATTAAAGCCAGCCTTTTATCCTACGACCTTATTACTCTATAACCGGTATAACACGGCGAGCAAACCAACCGTGGTCAGAACCACTGTGTAGGGTAGTGCCATAATGACCATGCGCATGTAGGACAGTCTTATCAGCGGTGCCAATGCGGATGTCAGCAGAAACAGAAACGCGGCCTGTCCATTCGGAGTAGCGACACTAGGAAGGTTCGTCCCAGTATTAATCGCTACGACTAACTTATCAAAGTGGTCACGGGTGATATCACCCGCATCAAAGACAGATTTGATTTCGTTAATGTAAACCGTTGCAACAAATACGTTATCACTAATAGCGGATAAAACCCCATTGGCTAAAAAGAACATACCTGGCTGAACTGCTGGATCCTCTGCGAGTACCCACGCAATAACGGGTGAAAAGAGATGGTTCTCATGAATGACCGCTACGATGGCAAAGAAGACGACTAGCAGGGCAGTGAATGGGAGAGCTTCCTCGAACGCATGACCAATACGATGCTCATCAATAACACCGTTGAAGGAGGTCAGCAGGATAATTACCATCAGACCGATTAATCCAACTGCTGCCCAGTGAAAGGCAAGGCCGAACACTAGAATTAACGCTACAACAAATTGCACTACCAACATCGCATTATCACTCTGGGTGCGCTTTGATGCTTCGTGATCACTAGACGCTTGCAGTACTTCACGAACCGCTGCAGGCAATTGAGCGCCATAACCGAGGATCTTTATTTTTTCTAATAACACACACGTGATGAGGCCACACACTAAAACAGGCATGGTCACTGGTGCCATGCGGACAAAAAACTCGATGAATTCCCACCCGGCGCGCTCTGCAATAAGCAGATTTTGCGGCTCCCCAACCGTTGTGCAGACGCCACCTAATGCTGTACCTACTGCGCCATGCATAATTAGACTTCGCAAAAAAGCCCTGAAATCTTCCAGGTTAGTTTGGTGTTCCGCAAGTAGGCCACTGTCATCGGTGTGGTCATGGTCTTCATCGGTTATTGATTTTCCCGATGCGATTTTGTGATAAACCGAATAAAACCCCACCGATATGGTTATTAAAACCGCGGTGACAGTCAGTGCATCTAAAAATGCTGACAAAAAGGCACCCGCGAAACAGAACATAAATGACAGCGCTGTTTTTGATTTTACTCCGAGAAGAATTTTGGTAAACACGAACAACAGCATGTCTCGCATGAAGTAGATTCCGGCGACCATGAACATCAGCAACAGGATTACTTGTAGATTAGCTGAAACCTCTAGATAAACAGCGTCAGGACTGGCCATGCCTATAACAATGGCCTCAATGGCCAACAGGCCACCTGGTTGCAATGGATAACACTTGAGAGCCATTGCTAAGGTAAAGATAAACTCGGCAATCAGAGCCCATCCGGCCACAACAGGACCTGCGGTGAACATTAAAAGGGGGTTTAGAACCAAAAACGCGATAATGGCGGATTTATACCAATCGGGCGCGTCACCCAAAAAGTTTGCTTTAAATGCCTGTGGCAGAGTCGATGCCATTTGTAGTCTCCTAGGTTGTTTATTAATATTCCGTTCGATAAAGTTAGCGATGCCCGGCAAAAATGAGTACCGCTAGGGCAAGATAATACAGCCTTTCATGGTAGACTTTAACCTCTAAAAATAACTCGAGCGACCTTATCTTTACGCCCCTCATAATGCAAGGGATCGAGACACATTTCAATATGAAAAAGGAAAAACTACGGTGATAACTCCCCTGAACTTAGACGGACTTTATGCGTCATCACTTCGCGTAGATAGTAAAAAAAAATGGGTAGTAGCCGTCATTGGTGGTGATATTTTGCTATTCGGGTCTCACGGTAGTCAGCCATCGCTAGTGATTGCCGAAGAGGATGCTGATGTACTCAAATTCTTTTGTGAAGGTCGTTTACATATCGGTCAGTGGTGGGGTAGTGACTGTGAGGTTTGGGACCTTTTGCCAGAAGCAGCCGGCTGTGATGGTTTTAAGAGGATCGAGTTACGCTCACTGCTAGCACAGTCAGCCGATGCAGAGTTCTCATTAGCGAGCCGGGCAACACAGTTGCTAGATTGGCGGGAAAAACATCAATTCTGCGGCCAGTGTGGGGCTGCCAATCGAATGTCAGAAACTGAACATGCACTGATTTGTGAGCCTTGTGTAATTAGGCAGTATCCGAGAATCTCACCCTGCGTAATAGTGGCTGTAGTGAGTGGTGATCGATGCTTGTTTGCTCGCCATCCTAGGTGGCCTGAGAATCGCTTTAGTACGCTTGCTGGTTTTATTGAAGCAGGTGAGAGCGCGGAACAAGCATTGCATAGAGAGGTGTTTGAAGAAGTTGGTCTAGAGATACATAATATTCGCTATGTTGGGAGTCAAGCTTGGCCATATCCTGGGCAACTAATGCTGGGCTACATTGCTGACGCTAAAACTGAAGATATTAAGATAGATGGTGTAGAGATAGCAGAAGCCCACTGGTTTAAGTATGATCAGTTGCCGGCTGTAGTGGCACCTGCAACGATTATGGCAGGGCGCCTAATAAAGCAATTTGTTGATGAGTCTAAAGCCGTATATGGCTAGAAGGGTAAGAGTCTTCAGCACAGGCTATTAGTGCATCAGTAACTTTTACTATATGTAATGATTTTTTGGAGATTAAAGTGGAATTTTTATTTGAATACGGCCTATTTTTTGCCAAGGTCGCAACACTGTTAGTTGCCTTTGTGGTGGTGGTTAGTGTCATTGTTGGTGCAAGTCAAAAAAGTAAAGATGGCCAGGGACAAGGGCATTTAGAGATAACGCCGCTTAATCAGCAATTTGAAGACTTAAAAGATACGATGCTGATCGCTACTACGGATGAATCATTGCAAAAAGCTGAGGAGAAAAAGCTCAATAAGGCTAAGAAGAAGCAGCTTTCTGACGAAAAGAAAGCGTCAAAAAAAGTCAGTGAATCGTCGGCTCCACAAAGAAGTAAAGTTTACGTACTTAATTTTGATGGCAATATAAGTGCATCAGCAGTAGGCCACCTGCGTGAAGAAATTACCGCGGTGCTTACGCAAGCAACGCCTAATGATGAGGTTTTACTAAAGCTAGAAAGTTCTGGTGGTATGGTTCATAGCTATGGATTGGCGAGTAGCCAGCTTGATCGGCTGCGTAAGAAAAATGTCCCCCTCACCGTGTGCGTTGATAAGGTTGCTGCAAGTGGAGGCTATATGATGGCCTGCGTAGCCGACAAAATACTGGCAGCTCCTTTTGCTATTATTGGTTCTATCGGCGTAGTAGCGCAGATGCCAAATTTCAATAAAGTCTTAAAAAAGCATGATGTTGAGTTTGAATTACTGACTGCGGGTGAACATAAGCGAACCCTGACCATGTTTGGTGAAAATACTGAAAAAGGTCGTGAGAAATTTATTGAGGAGCTCGAAGACACCCATCAGCTGTTCAAAGATTATGTCTCAACGCGTCGTCCGCAGCTCGATATTGATAAGATTGCTACTGGTGAAATATGGTTCGGATCTAGGGCAAAAGACATGGCGTTGATCGATGATATTCAGACCAGTGATGAATACTTGGTGTCGCGGATTGAAGAGGCTGACGTTTTTGAGGTTGCCTACGTATTTAAAAAGAAACTGCATCAGCGTTTGGGCCTAGCAGCCGAAGAGAGTGCAGATCGACTGTTGCTAAAGTGGTGGTCTCGCCTGACTCAGAGCTCTAGCAAGCATCTCTAGCAAGTTACGTTCTCAGTCGCGGCGTAGTTTATCGTTTGGCGCAATAGGGTTAGGGAAGTTGAATACCACAATGTAGCTGGACACCAAAAAGGTGATAATCGCAACGGCTTGGATTAGGTGAGATGAGTGCGTCCCAATAATCCCTGTGCTGAAGGCTAGGTAGGCGATCATCAACGAAAACTCACTGTTCTGGCCCAGTCGAAAGCCTATGTCCCAAGCAAGACTCTCAGTTTCGCTATGTGAGCGTAAAAGTCGGTGATAGATCAATGGCTTAATCGCCAGCATTAGGCCGGCAAGAATCAATGCCGGAAGAATGATAGCCGGAAGTAGTGATAGGTCGAACCCGGCTCCCAAAGAGAAGAAAAACAAAATCAAAAAGAAATCTCTCAGAGGCTTAAGGTTTAGAGCAATAAACTGGGCGATAGGACTAGTCGCCAAAGCGATACCAGCCAGAAAAGCACCGATTTCTCGTGATAAGCCTAAATAATGAGCGACTTCGGCGATGCCCAAACACCAGCCGGTGGCCAGTAGAAAAACGTACTCCCCAATTCTATCAAACCGGCTCAATAGGGGTAACAAAACGAATTTAACGGCGAGGAAACTTGTCACAACTAAAGCCGGCAGCGCGAGTAGCGTCTTGCCAAGAGGTATAAGATTTTGACTTGTAATATCGCCAGATATAATCAGCAACAAAACAAAAATCGCCAAAAAATCCTGCATCAACAGCATGCCCACCATTAATTCGCCTGAATGCTTGTGGTGCAGCGCTGTGGTGGGAAGAAGTTTAATGCCTATTATCGTGCTCGAAAACATCATGCCAGTGCCAATCACGAGGCTTTCAGTCGTAGAGTAGCCAAATAAGTCGGCAACTATATAGCCGGTCACCGCAAATAGCGCTGAACTGATCAGTGTAATGTGGGTTACCTCTCTCAGAACACGCCATAACGCCTGAGGTTGCATATCCAAGCCGAGTAAGAAAAGCAGGAAAATAATGCCTATACTGCCAATTTCACTAATGAGAGCGACATCAGATACAAGTTCTAATCCAAATGGGCCTAGAATAGCGCCAAGCACGATATACGCAACTAACAGGGGTTGGCGGCCAAACAATGCTAATGAAGCAATGATTGCGCCACCGCTGAAGATAAAAAAGAACAGTTGCAATAGCTCTCCGTGCATGGCGGTTACCTCGTATTATAAATGTTTGCAGCCTACAAAGGGTCTCATGCTGCCTTAGGTCGGCTTTAGTTTAGCTAAATATCAATTTGGATGCACTGTGCTTTCTGGGTGCTTTTTGTGAATTGTAGAACCCTAGAGATCAGATGTGGTTTTATATCTGTTTTACATTAAAACAAGGAGAGACAGTGAACCTTTAGATTGTTAGAATATCGTCCCATATATTTTTAGGTAGCGACCAATGAACGAAGAAAGTCCCCAGCAGAATAATGAAGATTCTAAAGCGGACGCGATTGCCGTGACGGCGATTCTGCTGATAGTGCTTGCTGCAGTGGTATATTGGCTATCTCGGTTTTAAGTGTGACTTTTGAGGTTGATCGCTAATGACGGAACAGCAAAATACAGCCGAGGGACTGGTTGAAGCGCAACGCCAGATAGTCGAGGATTACCTTCTTCGGTCTCCTGATATCAAGTATTCAACATCACCCGACCGGGATGTTTTGCGTTCTAAAATAAAAGCACAGCTCAGTGCTCAGAATGCAGTTCTAATCGCCCATTACTACACCGACCCTATGATCCAAGAACTTGCTGAGGAAACTGGTGGTACGGTGTCAGATTCCCTCGAGATGGCGCGCTTTGGCAATACTCATGATGCTCAGACGCTGGTGGTCGCTGGGGTTAAATTTATGGGTGAAACAGCGAAGATTTTAACGCCCAATAAACGCGTATTAATGCCCACCCTAGAAGCAACCTGTTCCCTAGATATTGGTTGTCCTGCGGATGAGTTCTCTAATTTTTGTGACCTACATCCTGATCGAACAGTGGTTGTTTATGCCAATACTTCAGCCGCAGTTAAGGCGCGCGCCGATTGGGTTGTAACCTCAAGCATTGCACTTGAGGTGGTTGAGTTCCTCGACAGCCGTGGTGAAAAAATACTCTGGGCTCCTGATAAGTACCTCGGTGCTTACGTACAAAAGCAAACCGGTGCCGATATGATTCTATGGGACGGTAGTTGTATTGTTCATGAGGAGTTCAAAGCCAAGGGCATTTTAGATCTCAAGCAGGTTTATCCAGAGGCGGCAGTTTTAGTGCATCCGGAATCGCCAGAATCGGTGGTTGCTTTGGCTGATGTAGTCGGGTCTACCTCGCAGCTTATTAGCGCCGCCAAGGAATTACCGAACCAGAAAATGATAGTGGCTACCGATCAAGGTATCTTCTATAAAATGCAGCAAGCGGTGCCCGATAAGCAGTTGTTAGTTGCGCCTACGGGTGGTAGTGGCGCCACATGCCGCAGTTGTGCGAGCTGTCCTTGGATGGGCATGAATAGTCTAGAAAATCTCCTCTCATGTATTGAGGAGGGGTCTAATGAGGTGTTTGTTGATGCAGATATCGCGAAACTTGCGGTTCAATCTCTTGATAGAATGATGAACTTTAAAGCACAACATCTCAGCTAAAGTCTTTTAGCTTTCTCTTCCATTCCAATCACGTCTCTTAGACGCTGTCGGACGATAGATGATCGTTTGAAATCAGGGGTTACTAGTGTTTGTGCAAGACCTAATTGCTCTCGCGCTAACCCAAATGCGCCTACTAGGATAAAATATTCTGCCCTAGCTTCATGGACGCCCGATATATTTCCCGCTAACCCACGAACCTCAGCGAGACGATACCAAACCATAGGGTCTTGGTTTCTTGATCTAGCAAGTTCGGTAAGGGCTAGGCTGGCCTCTTCATATTGATGATCCAGCCATAGAGTTTCAGCTTGTAGGGACAGTAGAGGGTAATTGCCGGGATTGCGGCTAACAAGAAAGGCTAATTTAGTCAGTGCCTGTTCATATTGTTCGTCTGCCATATCTAACTCTATGGCGGTGTAGTTATAAATTTGGTGGTTGGGGTCTTTCTTTAAAAGCGCTTCCATCAAATCTCGTGCAGCATCGACATTACCACTGGTTAAATAACTTAGAGCCAGGCCATATATTGCAGCATTTCTTTGCTGGGCATTTGCGTCCAACTTGGTGTTAAAACGCTTAATGTTATCCTTTTGGTTCTTAGTCATAGCAACCTGTGCTCGAGCTTGCATCAAATAGTAATCGCTATTGTCGGGATAATGCCGCATGGAGCTACCCATAGCTCGGCCTCTGGCATCTGCTATGCGTTTCTCAGTTACTGGATGGGTTAGCAGAAACTCGGGAGCTCTATCGCCGGCGTACCGAGCTCGCTTGAGCATGGTCTCAAACATATCTCCAACCGCTCCGGGGTCCCGCCCGGATTTCTCCATGGTTCGCAGTCCGAATCGGTCGGCTTCTTTCTCGTTAGAACGACTATATCGCAGTTGGTTTTCTAGACTCATTGCTTGAGTTGCGGCCATGGCGGCCATCCCGGCATCGCCACCAACAGTCGCTGCTAGGACTAATCCGGCGAGTAGTCCTGCCAGGCTTAGCGCAGACGAACTACGTTGGGCTTCTAGACCCCTAGCGAAGTGCCGTTGGCTTAGGTGGGCCAACTCATGAGCTAGCACTGACACCATTTGATCTTCGTTTTCAGCAAATGCAAATATGCCGGTGTGTATACCTATAACACCGCCGGGTACAGCAAAGGCGTTCATGCTAGGGTTATTAACAATGATGAGTTCAATGCGTGGGTCCTCAAGTTCGCTGTAAGTTGCTAAGTTGTAAATAAGATTCTCGAGGTAATCTTGCATGAGAGGATCGTCGAAATCTTGAACTCTACTTCTAAAAACTTTCAACCAGGTCCGGCCCAGCTGGTACTCCTGCTGTTTTGAGATGATCCCCGAGCTGCTGTCGCCTAAAATAGGCAGCTTGATGTCATTGCCAGCCGCGCTAGAAAAAGGGGTCGACAGAAGAACAATACAAAGCCCTAAAGCCCAGTAAACTTTTCTTAATGAGATACTTAGAGCATCGTAAATAGCTGGTAATTTGTAGATGATCAAAATAGGAATACACACGTTCAAAAGACTTGCCTCTACCTTAGCGGAAAATGAATAACAATTCGACAATTCAAACGTAAACTGGTTTCATGGGGATTCGGGAATAGGTTAAAAGTAGCTGGATTGTGAAATCTAGCCCTTATGTAGGTCAGGAGCGTAATGAAGCAAATCTTAAATAAATGGTTGGGTCGGTACTTTGGGAATGAAGAAGCGGTTCTGTTGGCGGTAATGCTAGCCTCTTTTATGATATTGATCGCTACAGTAGGTGAGTTCTTGGGTCCAGTTTTTGCTGCACTGGTGATAGCCTTTTTACTTCAGGGTGTCGTTAATGCCTTGATCCGCGTTGGGTCATCCCAGAGGACTTCAGTAATTACCGCTTTTATACTTTTTCTGGTTGCCTTAGTTACGATTCTAGTAGGGCTGGTGCCTATCGTTGGACGTCAAATGACCCTGCTACTAAGCGAAGCGCCTAATATGCTCGGTCGGCTCCAGGTTTTTCTGGCAGGTCTTCCTGAACGCTACGAAGATTACGTGACCGCAGAACAGTTTCAAATGATCTGGGTGCGTGTATCTGAAGAGATAGCAAACATAGCTGAGCAGGTGCTTTCATTTTCACTTAGCAGCTTCCCCAGCTTATTCGCTATTGCTATATACCTATTGTTGGTCCCGGTACTTGTGTTTTTCATGTTGAATGATCGAGAAAAGCTAGTCAGGTTTGTGACGAACCTACTTCCTAAGAAAAGACCGGTGATGTCGTCTATTTGGTCGGAAATGAATGTTCAATTCGCCAATTATGTTCGTGGAAAAGCCATAGAGATTCTTATTGTAGGCTTGTTATCTTATGCTTCTTTCCTTTTTATGGGCCTTAATTATGCAGCTTTGCTGGCACTACTAGTCGGTCTTTCAGTGTTAATACCCTATATAGGTGCCACGGTAGTCACTCTGCCAGTGTTACTGGTGGGCTACATGCAGTGGGGCTCCTCGCCCGAGTTCTTTTGGTTGTTTATGGTGTATGGAGCCATCCAGTTTTTCGATGGCAATGTGCTGGTTCCATTGCTTTTTTCTGAAGTGGTTAATCTGCATCCTGTCGCTATTATTGTGGCTGTTTTGTTGTTCGGGGGTATCTGGGGGTTTTGGGGCGTGTTTTTCGCAATTCCGCTAGCGACTTTAGTCAAGGCCGTTTTTAACGCTTGGCCTGATGGCTCTCCCTCTGATGTAGAAGTGGTTGAGGATTAGTTCGTTATTTTTTAGGCTGATCTTTATCCTGGGACGTATCAGATTGTATTAGATCTGAACATACACATTGTAAATACATGATTAAAGTTACAGAAAAGCCCCAGAAAACTATTATTTGTCTTGAGCCTAATCGTTCGGCTACGTGGCAACAAACAAAGACTGCGATTTTGGCACTCTCGTCTTTTATGATGGTTATTGGCGTTGGATGGCTAATCGCAGGGGTTTGGCTAATATTGCCTTTTGTGTTGCTTGATATTTTGGTTTTTTCGTATTTTTTTTATCGCGTATGTGAGGCCACTTATCTTCGCCAATTTATTATTATTGAGCCAGACTCAGTTTGTTTTCAAACAGGTATTCGGACGCTAGGTGCGATTAAGAAGTTCAAGCGGCCTTGCTATTTACTCATCCACAAGCGCCGGTCCCCGAGTCACCTCGAAGGTTATTCTCTCACTGATGATACTGAGGTTCAATCTATAGGTAGCTTTCTCAATGAAGACGACCTCAAGCATCTAAGACTTGTGCTAGGGCAATTTGGGTTCCTCGAGATTAATCAGGAGTGGTGGAAGCCCAAGGCTACGGTAAACAGACTGGATTATTGATGCCTATTAGCATGCTTTACTCGCCGGCATTATTATCTATTTGCATATAAACGATTCGAACCCAGCGGGTTCTTGTAGTATAACTAATCTTTTTTTTAGCAATATTAAAATTATCTCTATAATAATCAATTACTTATATTTTATGGCTTTTTTTAAGGGGAAATAATCTACTTTATTTTCGGAATGCTTGTAGTTATACTACAATTCCGATCTGGCGGGGTATTAATTGGCGATGATAGGCGCCACTCCGGTTCGAAGCACCGTCTCCGCCGCTTTAACGACTAATATTCAACTGGATGATATCTATGGATGATTTGGATCCCACTGAAACTCAAGAATGGCTCGATGCGTTAGACTCAATTGGTCGAAACCATGGGGAAGGACGTGCTAGCTACATTCTGAACCAACTAAATGCTCATGCGACAGAACGCGGTATCGAGCTTCCACAATCGGTGACCACAAATTTTTGTAACACAATCCCCGCGGTTCGCGAAAAGGCCATGCCTGGAGACTTATTCATGGAGCGCCGCATACGCTCATTGGTCCGATGGAACGCTCTGGCGATGGTGATGAGAGCGAATAGTCAGAGCGAGGGGATTGGCGGACACATTGCGAGCTTCTCATCTGCAGCAACTCTATATGACATTGGGTTTAATTATTTTTTCCGTGGACCTGATTGCGACAGTCTTGGGGATTTGGTGTTCTTTCAAGGTCACAGTTCTCCAGGTATGTATGCACGCTCATTTCTCGAGGGTCGTCTGTCAGTAGAACAACTCGATAATTTTCGGCGTGAGGTGGATGGGACTGGTTTGTCATCATATCCGCATCCTTGGTTGATGCCGGATTACTGGCAATTCCCAACAGTATCCATGGGCTTGGGGCCCATTCAGGCAATTTATCAGGCACATGTGATGCGCTATCTTTCTGCGCGAGGGTTGGTTGCCCGCGGGGACAGAAAAGTTTGGGCCTTTCTCGGTGATGGTGAGTGCGATGAGCCAGAAACGCTCGGTGCTATTTCCCTTGCCGGTAGAGAAGGGCTTGAGAATCTTATTTTTGTCATCAATTGCAATCTCCAGCGTCTTGACGGCCCAGTTCGTGGTAATGGTAAAATTATCCAGGAACTAGAAGGGCAATTCCGGGGTGCTGGTTGGAATGTTATTAAAGTTATTTGGGGTAGGCACTGGGATGCTCTTTTAGAGCGAGATAAAAGTGGCTTACTTCTGCAGCGAATGAATGAAGTCTGTGACGGCGAGTTACAGAATTATAAGTACAATGGAGGTGCCTATACTCGAGAGCACTTCTTCGGGAAGTATCCTGAGTTATTAGAATTAGTCAAAGATATGACTGATGATCAAATCATGAAGCTTAATCGTGGTGGCCACGATCCATACAAAGTCTATGCGGCATATTCAGAGGCGGTCGAAAATAAAGGTACTCCAACCGTAATTTTGGCGCATACAGTCAAAGGCTATGGCCTTGGTGAGGGCGGCCAGGCAGCTAATGATACCCATTCGGTTAAAAAATTAGATGTGGAAAGTTTAAAGACCTTTAGAGATAGGTTTGGAATTCCAATTTCTGATGACCAGCTAGAGAAGGTCCCTTATTACAGGCCCGCTGAGGATAGTCCAGAACTCACCTATATGAAGCGTAGGAGAGAGAGTTTGGGCGGATCTCTGCCGGCACGTAAATCTGACTTCGATGCAATGTCGGTGCCTGCTTTAGGGGCGTTTGACAAGCAGCTCACTGGCAGTGGTAAACGAGAGATTTCATCGACTATGGCCTTTGTTAGAGTTTTATCTAACTTAGTCAAAGATAAAGATATTGGTGAATATGTTGTACCAATTGTTCCAGATGAGGCGCGAACTTTTGGCATGGAAGGTATGTTCCGTCAGCTTGGTATTTATACATCAGCAGGACAGAAGTACGTCCCTCATGATCACGAACAGATCATGTATTACAAAGAAGACAAAAAAGGCGTCATCCTCGAGGAAGGAATTAATGAAGCCGGGGCTATGTCTGCTTGGCTAGCTCTAGCGACTGCCTATAGTACAAGTTCTCGACCGATGATTCCCTTTTACATCTTTTACTCGATGTTTGGTTTTCAACGGATCGGCGATCTTGCATGGGCGGCGGGTGACAGTCAGGCTCGTGGCTTTTTGATCGGCGCAACGGCCGGTAGAACAACTCTGAACGGGGAGGGTTTACAGCACCAAGATGGACATAGCCTGATACTCGCGAATACGATTCCCAACTGTAAAAGTTATGATGCTACCTTTAGCTACGAACTTACCGTAATCATTCAAAGTGGCCTTAAACGAATGTTTGAGGATAAAGAAAACTGTTTTTACTATCTCACCACGATGAATGAAAACTATGTCCATCCAGCGATGCCTGAAGGGGTTGAAGACGGCATTATCAAAGGTGGCTACCCATTGGTGCAATCGGTTTCTAAGAAGGGTAAGAGTAAGAAGGTTATCCTTATGGGTGCAGGTACGATCTTAAATGAGGTTTTAGCAGCGGCAGTGTTGCTCAAAGACAAGTTTTCTGTTGAGTCTGATATTTGGAGTTTAACCAGTATTAATGAATTAGTCAGGGAAGGGCAGGCGGTTGACCGGTGGAATCTATTGCATCCCACAGAGAGCACTAAGAAAAGTTATATTGAGAGCCAGTTAGGCGAGATCGACGAACCGGTAGTTATTGCCACTGACTATATGAAAGCCTATGCAGAGCAGCTACGCCGATATATTCCCGGCACTCTACACGTACTTGGAACTGACGGTTTCGGACGGAGTGATAGCAGAGAGACCCTGCGGCGATTTTTTGAGGTAGATCGTTATTTTATTGTGATTTCGGCATTGAAAGGCTTGTCGGATAATGGAGTAATAGATTCATCAGTGGTATCTGAGGCCATAGAGCTATTTTCCATCGACCCGAACAAGCCTAATCCACTATATCTTTAAATATTGATTATCGTGGCTACACTGAGTTAGCATGAATTTTATATGTATGAGGAATATTGTGTGTCTATAAAAACTGTAGTAGTTCCAGACCTTGGCGGGGCAGAGTCCGTTGATGTTATTGAGTTGAGTCTGGCGGTAGGAGATAACGTTGAATTAGAGGGCTCATTACTGGTTCTAGAATCCGACAAGGCAACCATGGATGTGCCCAGTCCATTTGACGGTCAATTAGTAAAATACTTAGTTGCTGAAGGGGATACAGTGAAGGTCGGTGACGCTATTGCTGAACTCGAGACGATTGTCAGTAGCGATGATGCCCCAGAGAGCAAGCCGGAGGCGTCAGCCGAGCTAGCATTACCTCCTGAGTCTCCAGTAGAGCCGTCCATTGACGCGGTAGAGCCGAGTCCTCCCGAGCCGCAGGCCCCAGTAGAGTTAAAGTCTCAACCGCCAGCTGCTGTTTTAGAGCAATCCGCTGCTGATGTTGAGGAAGCTGATATCTATGCAGGGCCATCGGTAAGAATGTTGGCCAGAGAGCTAGGTGTGCAGCTGGGTGTTGTTCGAGGTAGCGGCCCACGAGGGCGAATCCTGCGGGATGATGTCAACGATTATGTCAAAGCTGCGCTCGCGCAAGGTTCGTCACGGGTGCAGACTGCCAGCAATGGCATTCCCGAGGTGCCAACGATTGATTTTAGTCAGTTTGGCGCTATTGATACTGTGAAGATGACTAAAATCCAAAAAATAACCGCAGCCAATATGCAGCGTAACTGGCTCAATGTGCCTCATGTTACCCAATTTGATGAAGCTGACACTACTGATATGGATAGCTTTCGGAAGTCACTCAAGGCTGAGGGAGATGCGCGGGGCATTCGAATTTCTCCAGTGGCATTTTTAATTAAGGCCATAGCCATTGCTTTACAGGAGAATCCAGTATTTTTGCGTTCACTGGCTGGCGATGGTGAAAATTATATTCAAAAACACTACTGTAATATTGGGATGGCCGTCGACACGCCGAGAGGTCTGGTTGTGCCGGTTATTCGTGATGTTGGTAATATGGGACTATGGGATATTGCAACTGCAGTAACTGAATTCGCAGGCAAAGCGCGCGAGGGTAAGTTGAAACCCGCTGACATGCAGGGAGGGTGCTTCACTCTGTCTAGTTTAGGTGCTATTGGAGGCAATGGGTTTACACCTATTGTCAATGCGCCCGAAGCCGGAATTCTTGGGGTGTCCAAAGCGCAGATAAAGCCCGTTTGGGACGGTCAAGAGTTCCAGCCGCGGCTAATGCTCCCGCTAGCACTATCCTATGATCACCGCTTGGTTAATGGTGGTGATGCTGGTCGATTTATGACTCAGATAGTTAAGCTGCTGAGTGATGTCAGGCACTTAGCGCTGTAACCTTCTATATTTTCAAGGAGAGGAATATGCAGTTTTTGCACACTATGGTGCGGGTTTCAGATATCGAGGCATCGTTGGCTTTTTATTGCGGCGCTTTGGGGATGACTGAAGTGTCACGCTATGATGTTGAAAAAGGTCGGTTTAGTTTGATCTTTTTGGCGGCTCCAGAGGACTCAGAGACGGCCGTAACAAAGGATGCACCTTTATTAGAGCTTACTCATAACTGGGATCCAGAGATATACGAGGGTGGCAGAAATTTTGGTCATCTAGCGTTTCGGGTCCCAGATATCTATGCCGCTTGTTCACGGTTAGCAGAACACGGCGTACTGATTAGCCGACCCCCTAGAGACGGTCGTATGGCATTTGTAAGGTCTCCGGATGGTATTTCCGTCGAGCTACTGCAAGCTGGAGACTCTCTGGCGCCGATGGAGCCTTGGTTATCAATGCAAAACTCGGGTGATTGGTAGCCGGTTTGATCGATTAGCTCTTTTTGAAAGGTAACATTTCATTCGCCTGTTCGATATGCGCATCAATGGCATAGTTTTCTTCGTCGAGGAATTTAGCAATAGCCTTTTTGAACTCTGGGTGTTTAATCCAATGCAGAGAATGGGTTCTTATTGGCTCAAAGCCTCTAACCAATTTATGCTCCCCCTGGGCGCCTGCATCATAGCGCTTTAAGCCCATTTTGATTGCGAACTCAATACCACGATAATAACAAAGCTCAAAATGGAGAAAGGGGAACTCGCCCAGACTACCCCAGTAACGCCCGTAGAGAGTATCGCTGTCGAATAAATAAAGCGCACACGCGATGGGCTGGCCGTCCTGTGTGGCTACCGACATAGCAATCTGCTCGGGCATTCCCTTGGCAATGCGCTGGAAGAATGTCTCAGTTAGATAACCTCGAGTCCCATTTCTCTTGGCGTAGGTTCGCTCGTAAAGTCGATAAAAAAGTTGCCAAATTTCCGTGCTTATGTCGGCGCCCAAGAGCACTTCTATTTCAATGTTTTGCTTCTGTATCTCATCTCTTTCTTTCTTGATCATTTTCCGCTTACGTGAGGTCATGCCTGCCAGATAGTCATCAAAACATTGATAATTTTTGTTCATCCAATGATATTGGACACCGGTTCGTTTAAGTAACCTAGGATCATCAAACAGCTTTATGTCATTTTCTTCCGGAAATAGAATATGCCAGCTTGAAGCCTCGGTGTCCTCTGCAATATTAATTACCTCGTCGATAATTTGGCGGCAATGCTTTTGATTCAGACCTTCAGAGCAGCGGAGCCGGCTTCCTGTGGACGGAGTAAATGGTACAGCAGTGACCAACTTCGGGTAATACTCTAAGCCATTTTGGTGGTAAGCATTTGCCCAAGCATGGTCAAAGACATACTCTCCCATTGAGTGATCTTTGAGATAGAGCGGCATGAAACAGTCAGTTTCTCCGTCGCTAAGAGTCAGATGAACAGGCTCCCATCCCGAGTCACTGCAGGCACTGCCACTTTCCTCGAGAGCCTCAAGAAATGTTTCTGTCAAAAACGGATAGGGTAGAGCACTCATAAGAAGGATCCTATAGTTGACCGTTGGCAGCGGGCTGCGCCAGGATTTACCGCTTGTTTTTGAGTGGGATGACGAGTTGCACGCGTCTCTAACTCTTAAGTCATGTGTACGTCGCTGCCACTTTATATGATCACATATATTGCCATAATGGAATCAATATAAGCTTTCTAGTTATCAGTGCTACTGGGCGCTGCGGAGAGTATGGGGGATTATTCTCTGTAAGAAAGTTTTTTATGAATATTTTGTGTCTATTTTTACGAGTTAGAAACGCATTGGGGTATCATAGGCGACTTAGCGAAAAGCTAGAAATTTAGCCATTAATGGAGATTGTAAATGATTATCAAGCCTCGCGTTCGCGGCTTCATGTGTATTACTAGTCACCCAGCCGGGTGTGAAAAAAATGTAATCAATCAAATTGACTATATTAAGAGTCAAAAAGTTATTGATGGTCCTAAAAGAGTTTTGGTAATAGGCAGTTCAACGGGCTATGGCCTCTCGGCTAGAATTACTGCGGCTTTTGGCACTGGTGCGTCGACTATAGGGGTATTCTTTGAGAAACCGGGAACTGATCGTAAACCTGGAACCGCTGGGTGGTATAACAGTGCTGCTTTTCATGCACAGGCAGAAAAGCAGGGTCTGTACGCAAAGTCGATTAACGGCGATGCGTTTTCAGACGACGTCAAACAGCAAGTTATTGACACTATCGCTAGTGATTTAGGTCAGATTGATCTGGTCATCTATAGTTTAGCGGCTCCGAGACGGCAGCATCCTAAGACCGGTGAGGTATTTAACTCCACGCTTAAGCCGGTGGGTAAGGACATTACCATGCGAGGGATCAATACGGATAAAGAGGTCATTCAGGAGTTCAGTCTTGAGGCGGCGTCTGATCAAGAAATCTCTGATACAGTCGCGGTGATGGGCGGCGAAGATTGGCAAATGTGGATGACTGCTCTTGGCGAGGCTGATCTACTCGCTCCTGGGGCTAAAACGACGGCTTTCACCTATATTGGTGAGAAAATGACTTGGGATTTGTACTGGGATGGCACTATTGGCCAGGCAAAAAAAGATCTTGATAACAAGGTTTTGGGTATTAGAGATAAGCTTGCATTGAGTGGTGGTGATGCACGAGTGTCGGTACTTAAGGCTGTGGTGACTCAGTCAAGTTCAGCCATACCCATTATGCCGCTGTATTTGGCCATGCTGTTTAAGGAAATGAAACTTGATGGTAGTCATGAAGGCTGTATTGAGCAGCTTTACCGCCTGTTTGTCGAGGGTCTTTATTCAGACAATCCACGGCTGGACGACGAGGGTAGGCTTCGTATGGATGAGCTCGAGATGCGCGCTGAGATTCAAGCTAAAGTCGCACAATCATGGGCGAAAATATCAACTGAAAACCTTAACGATTTGACCGATTTCGTGGGCTACAAGCAAGAGTTCTTATCGTTGTTTGGTTTTGGTGTTGCTGGGGTAGATTACGAGTTAGAAGTGGAGACTGAAGTCGCCATCAATCATCTTATTGAAGGGTCAGTCATTGGCTAATTCAACCTCGAAGGCGACTCAGTTTAGTCTTAAATTATTACATCCACGCTACTGGCCAATTTGGTTTGGCTTTTTGTTGTGGAGGCTGATTACTGCGTTGCCATTTCCGATCTTGCTTGCCGTGGGTAAGGGCATTGGCCTATCCGTGTTCGCGTTTAAAAGTCGTCGGAAGACTATCGCTAAAAGAAATATTGAGGTCTGCTTTCCCGATCTCAGTGAGGCTGAGCAGTACGAGCTATTGAGAAATAATTTTATCAATACTGGAATTGCCTTCATGGAAGTGGGTATGGCCTGGTGGTGGTCTTCTAGTCGATTGTCCAAGCTGCTTAGTGTAGAGGGGCTCGAACATCTTGAAGCGGTCCCTGAAGGGCGCGGCACCATGTTGCTTGGCATACATTACACTACCCTTGAGATTGGCGGAGCTGCGGTTGCTATGAGCACACAAATGGATGGTATGTATCGTGCGCACGGCAACCCCGTTTATGATTATGTGCAAGCTTCCGGACGCGTTTCCAAGGGCAATGGCGACACTGTAGTCTTTGAACGAAGGGATGTCAGAGGAACCATGAAAGCGCTTAAGAATGGTCGGACTCTTTGGTACGGTCCAGATCAGGATTATGGACTTAACCAGGGTTTGTTTGCTCCGTTTTTTGGTATGCAGGCCGCCACAGTTTACGCCACAGCCCGATTCGCTGATAAAACTGGCGCCGCTGTAGTGCCTTTTAGTCACATCAGGCTGCCTGGAACACAGGGTTATAAAATCACTTTTCATGCTCCGCTCGAGTCATTTCCCAGTGGTGATGATTTGGTGGATGCTACGCGTATTAACAAAATTATTGAGACGTTTATTTTACTGCAGCCAGACCAATACCTTTGGGTTCACCGGCGATTTAAAAACCGACCTGAAGGCGAGGCAGATATCTACAATCTTGACGGTGAGGATGGTTCATGAATCGCCCTGTCAAAAAGCTTGAGTTTTGCTTGTGCGGGCGCATGGGCGTAAGTACTATGTTCCCGCAAGAGCCACTGTCATTTTGGAGAAACAAGTGATTACCGGAAGTATTGTCGCATTAGTTACACCCATGCATTCAGGATCATTATCCATAGATTGGAGCTCATTAGAGGCGCTAATTGAGTGGCATATTGCCGAGGGGACTAATGCGATCGTTGCGGTTGGGACGACTGGAGAGTCGGCGACGCTTAGCGTATCAGAACACGCTAAGGTCATTGAGTTTGTTGTTAATAAAGCAGCAGGCAGGGTAGCGGTGATTGCCGGGACTGGTGCGAACGCTACTGCAGAGGCTATTCATCTTACCGAGACTGCCAAAGCGATAGGGGCCGACGCGTGCTTGTTGGTAACCCCCTATTATAATAAGCCGACTCAAAACGGCCTCTATCAGCACTTTAAAGCGATTTCTGAAGCAGTTGAAATAGACCAGATTTTATACAACGTTCCTGGAAGGACAGCGTGTGACATGCTCCCTGAGACCGTTATAGCGCTGAGTAAGCTTAGCAACATTGTTGGAATCAAAGAAGCCACAGGTGATTTGTCCCGTATACCGCTGCTCTTGAAAGGATGCGTTGATGGGTTTGCTGTTTACTCTGGAGATGATGCAACTGCACGTGAGTTGATGCAAATGGGTGGGCATGGAGATATATCAGTAACTGCGAACGTTGCCCCTAAATTGATGTCTGAACTGTGTGCAGCTTCAATGAACGGCGATATTGAACGTGCCAATGAGCTTGATCTACTTTTAGCCCATTTACATTCTGGCCTTTTTGTCGAAGCTAATCCTATTCCGGTTAAATGGGCTATCAGCCAGATGGGTATGATAGAAAATACACTTAGACTACCAATGACCAGTCTAAGCAAAGAACACTTTAATACGGTTAGCGCTGCTATGCGTGCTGCTGGTGCCATCTAACTTATCGTTAAACTGAAAGGCCTTTCGTAAATATGAAAATAATGTCAGCTATCGTTGTTACTTTTTTCTCGGCCAACTTGGCTGGCTGTGGATGGTTTGGATTGAAGGATCGCAGTAATGATTATCTTCTTTCTGAGGAAACAGAACCAACTGTAATTCCGCGGGAGCTGAGTACTCGCTCTGTGGGGCAAATTTACCCAATTCCTGCCATTGAGGTATCTCAAGAGCAGCTGGTATCCTTCGAGGTCCCAAGGCCTCAGCCGGCGTCGGTAAATACATTTGAACAGTTGGTAAAAATTCAAAGCTTTGATGAGCGTCGCTGGGTTCTTATTAATATTTCTCCCAGTGAGCTTTGGCCACGGCTTAGAAATGTTTTGAACCGGAATGGTGTTCCATCTGCGATGGCTCAAGGGTCCTCTGGGCTCATCGAGACAGTGTGGGTGACATTCAGCTCCGATGATGACAACTCTCACAGGTTTCGGTTCAATATCGCGCCTGGTGTCCAGTTAGAAAGTACCGAGATCGCCATTATTCATAGTCAGGCTGTGCGTGGAGCAGAAGACACCTCGGAGTGGCCGGTTATATCAGATAGTGATCAGCGTGAATTAGATATGTTGACGCTTATTGCTAATGATTTGGCGGGTGTGAATAACTTTGCTAGCGTCTCGCTGCTAGCGCAAGACATTGGCGGTGTTGCTAAGGTAGAGATTATATCCACCGAGATTGCCGATCCATTTATTCGTATCAAACTTGGTTTTGATCGTTCATGGGCCTCAGTGGTCTACTCCTTGGAGCGTGGCGGTTTTTCTACGATAGATAAAAATCGCTCTGAGGGCATATTTTTCGTTAATTATACCGAACCCAGTAGTACCGAAGTTGGGTTTTTCGGGCGTCTTTTTGGTGGCGGTAGCGATGAGGATGTTATTACAGCTAACTATCGTGTTCTAGTCGAAGCAGAGGCTGCTAACGTTGAAATAAAAATTGTGGATGGCCAGGGCGATAGCCTTGGAAGAACTGAAGCACTAAAACTCTTAGCTATTTTACGAAGCAACTTATCGTAGCGTGGATAAATAATGCGATTCGCCTCGCTTGGGAGCGGTAGCAAGGGAAACTCGACCATTATCGAAGCAGGCTCCACGGTTGTTTTAGTTGACTGTGGATTTGGTATTAGGTCGTTAACGACAAGGCTTCTGGCGCGCAATGTCGTCCCTGAACAAATTACAGCAATGCTCATTACCCACGAACACAGCGATCATTGGAAGGGGGTTGAGGTTCTGTCTGCGAAGTTTAATATTCCTGTTTATTTATCGGCTGGTTGTTTTAAAGCGCGAAATATCTCTGTTGATTCTAAAAACTTCCACATAATTGATAGTCACACTGATTTTGTTGTGGGGGACCTTAACGTGACCCCAGTTCCAGTACCTCATGACGCTAGGGAGCCCGTTCAGTACGTTTTCACTGATGGGATGGTGCGCTTGGGAATTTTGACTGACCTAGGACACTACACGCCACATGTTATCTCTGTTTATTCGCAATGTCATGGCTTGCTGCTAGAAGCGAACTATGACGAAGAAATGCTTGCTATGGGACCCTATCCCCGATTTTTAAAAGATCGGGTCAGTGGCTTGTTTGGGCACCTCAGTAATAGACAGGCGTTGGATTTACTAAAAAAGCTCGATTTATCTTATTTACAGAGGCTTCTATTGGGGCATATCAGCGATAAGAATAACCATCCTAATATTATTTCAGAGTTACTCTCAACAGCCGACTTAGGTGGTACCGCAATAACGTTTGCAGACCAAGACGTAGGCAGTGATTGGCAGGAGTTAGGGTAAGGTGATGAGGCGTTAAAAGTCTCATTATTGGGTTTAATGCTACTAGCGGTGTTTGATGGTTAGGTCAAGCTTAATTATATTTTTCCACAGATAGACTGTTGTTTTGAAATGTTGTATTAGATAACGCTCGTAAGTCATTGATTGTTGTTGCCAATAAGGCTATGTCATTGATATATATAGTATTTTTTTAAATGGTTAAAAAACGACCAATCTAAGTGGGAGGTATGTTTTTTACGCATTTAAGGCACCAATCCAAGGTTAATCCACAAAGTTATCCACAGAAATTGTGCATAACTTAGGGTCGGTTCTGTGAACTTGGTCACCAAATATAACCACTATAAGTTACTCACAAGTGTGATGTTCTAAAGTGGTTACACTTTGCGGGCTGTATCGTTATCCCGTGCCATCTTATATTATAATCGTATTGTTAGTTAAATCAGTCAGGGTTAGTACTGCACGATACTAAAAAGGCTTTGGGCTCCACAATTCATGATCATCAAACATTAAATAAGATAGGTGTAAAGGTGAGCTGGTTACAGATGGTTTCCTCCTTTGGGTATGGGAACAATGGACAGTCACTACGGTGAAAGAGGCAATTATGCGCTCGTCGTAAATGATTTACCTAACTCAATTGCATATTAGGATGAGCCTTTGCTCTAAATAAAACCGACCGAGTAATAATGGATTTTTTGTTTAACATATCCGAATGATCTACTCATCTACACAGCAGTGTAGTAATGTTCTCAAGCCCTATCCCATGGCCCATGTCTTCGCTAGAGTGGTATTTAAATGTCGTTGAGTATTAATATGCAAAACATCACTATTAGTTGTGACTCGCCCCAGTATTTACCGGTTGTAAAGCGATTGTCCGACCAGTTGGGAATAGTATTATTCAGTGGCTCTAAAGTTGGTGAGAAAGCCGAGGCTCACCCTAATGATCAGGGTTACGTACTGGTGGTCGGCGAAAGTGGTATTTCGCTACATCCAAAAGATCGCCGATTGCACGGGCCAATCCGTGTTGACTTCAATAATGGTGCTAACAGTCACAGGCGCAGGTTTGGTGGTGGTAATGGTCAGGCAATAGCTAAAGCGATTGGGGTGTCAGGGCGATTTTGTCCTTCGGTTCTTGACCTTACCGCCGGTTTGGGTGGGGACGCTTTCGTTCTAGCTTCCTTAGGGTGCGATGTAAAGCTTTTCGAACGCAACGCGATAATTGCTTGCCTACTTCGGGATGGTGTTGAAAGAGCAATAGCTGCAGGCATCGATGATCCTGAGTTAAGAGATGTAATGGGGCGTCTTAAATTTCTTGAATGCGACTCGTTTGATGCGGTTAGATCCCTCACAGACGAAGAACGGCCAGACGTCATATATTTGGACCCAATGTTTCCCCATCGTAAAAAGTCAGCGAAGGTAAAAAAGGAGATGCAGGCATTTCAAAATATTGTCGGTGGAGACGATGACGCAGACGCGCTACTGAAGCTTGCCATCAACAGCGCACGCTACAGAGTGGTTGTTAAAAGGTCTTCCAATGCTGAGTTCCTTGCAGATTTACAGCCAACTTATTCGCTTACTGGGAAGAGTACTCGCTTCGATATTTTCGCACTACGTAAAATACCTTCTTAGCGTTGTTTACGCATGACTAGATAATTGCCCAGTACAGCTAAAATAAAACCGCTGGCTGCGATAGTTGTCCACTGGTAGTCCTCAAAAATAGTTGATAGACCAATCGCGACGAAGGGTATCATCAACGCACCATAACTTGCCTTTTCCGGGCCTATAATTACCATCAATTTTAAGTAGGCACCAAAAGCAAGAATAGTACCAAAAATAGATAAGTAGACTAGGGATAGGGTGTATTCGATACTCGAGTCAAAGGTGAAAGCGGTACCCGTTAAGAGCGCTATAATCGTTAGTGCCACGGCACCGTAAAGTGTCGCCCAGGCGTTGATACGCCACACCGAGTGGCCTAGCATGCCACTGCGGGTTGCAGACATATTGCCCAATGACGCGCTAAACACTGCGGTGAACGCCAAACCAAAGCCTTTTAGGGCATCTTGCCCGGTGCTAGCATTACTCAGTTCAGGAGAGAACAGTAAATATAATCCGCATAGACCGACGAGGCCACCAAGCGCAGTGTTTTTCTCAATAGGGCGCTTTAAAAAAATACGACCGTTGATCAGATTAAAAAAGACAATCAGAGAAAATATAACGGCGATGATCCCGCTGGTTAAAAACATCTCAGACATGTAGATAAACCAAAAATTCACCCCGAAACTTAATACCCCCTGAATCATGAAGAATAAGTGATCTACTCTTGATGCACGGAGGGTGACACCGAGAAATCGACAGAGAAGAAAAAGCAACACAGAGGCCAGCGCCATTCGGTAGATAACCGATATAATGGGATCAACTGTTCCGAGCTGGAACGTAATAACCAGCCAGGTAGATCCCCAGATAGCGACGGTGGAGCCATACAGAAGAGAGGTTTGATAGTTCATTGATACCGCCACTTAGTCCACATTAACTTTAATAAACCATTCAGCACAGTAGGTGGGATACAATTTTTTGATAAATCTCGGTTAGTTTATTTAAATCGTCTGCTGATACGTGCTCATCAACGCGGTGAATGCTTTTGTTGAGGGGCCCTAACTCTAGTACTTCAGAGCCCATGGGTGCGATAAATCGACCATCAGAAGTACCTCCGGCGGTCGATAAAACGGTTTTTAAGCCAGTGACGAGCTGAATGCACTCAGTAGCCACATCAACTAACAAACCAGTTTTAGTTAAAAACGGTCGGCCACTCAGTCTCCACTCCATATTGTAATTGAGACCATGCTTATCCAAGATATCTTCAACACGCTGCCGTAACTGGCTGTCAGTCACTTCGGTAGAGAAGCGAATATTAAACATGATTTGAATGTCTCCAGGTATGACATTAGTTGCCCCTGTGCCACTCGCGATATTCGATATCTGAAATGAGGTGGGTGGAAAATATTGATTCCCCTCATCCCAAACTTCTGCAATTAATTCGTTTATTGCTGGGGTTGCCAAATGGATAGGATTTGATGCCAGATGGGGATAGGCTACGTGCCCCTGGAGCCCAGTAATCGTCATACAACACCCGAGTGATCCGCGGCGTCCATTTTTGATCGTATCGCCGCATTCCTCAGAGCTTGAAGGCTCACCCACAAGGCACCACTGCGGTTTTATTTGTTGCTCTTGAAGCCATTCAACAACCCGCGCAGTGCCATTGATAGCCACACCTTCCTCATCACTGGTAATCAAAAAAGCAAGTCTGCCGGGATGGTCTGGATATTCCGTTACGAATTGTTCTGCTGCGACCACCATGGCAGCAAGTGATCCTTTCATGTCCGCAGCCCCTCGACCAAACAGTAAACCGTCTTTTATTTCTGGAAAAAATGGCGGGTTTGTCCATTGATCTAGGGGGCCTGTAGGGACCACATCAGTGTGACCTGCGAAACAGAAAATAGGTCCGTCACTGCCATGAATTGCCCAAAAATTGTCAACATCATCAAATTTTAAGCGTTCCACCTTGAAGCCACAGCTTTCTAAACGATCGATCATCAGATCTTGGCAGCCAGCATCAAAAGGCGTAACAGAGGGTCGTGAAACCAGATCCATAGCTAGAGCCACGGTAGGAGAATTTATCATTATTATCGCCTTCGCATATTAAAGCGTATTGTAATGCGCAAAGCCCTCTGCGGCTATATAACCCTTAGCCGGTTTTTGTTTTAATGCGAGATTCAATGAGTTGAAGAACGATATGGTAAGTTCTAGTGGCGAAGATCGTAATTTTGACGATTTAACGGAAAAGTTTTCCAGTAAAGTTTACGGTGGCCTAAAGGGTGATATTCGATTGGCGGTGATTTGGCGTGATTTGTTAGCGGTGATGCCATCGATTAGTGGTTCAAAGCCCATACGAGTGCTCGATGTGGGCGGAGGGCTGGGTCAGATGTCTGTTCGGTTGGCCGAGCTTGGACACTGCGTCACTTATAATGATTTATCGTCGAATATGACTGCCACTGCTAAACGCGCAGCCACAGCAGCAGGTGTGGAACACTCCATTGCCTGGCATCAGTGTGCTTATCAGGACCTGGATGCTGCAGAGTTGGGTCTATTTGACCTAGTGCTTTGTCATGCGGTCATTGAATGGCTAGACAAACCTGAGGAGTTACTCCGCCAACTTATACGACACAGCTCATACGGCGCTGTTATTTCTTTAACATTTTATAATCACAACGCCCTGGTATACCGAAATCTAATACGAGGGAATTTCAAGATGCTGGAATCAGATTTCAAGGCAGATCCTGGTAGCTTAACGCCACACTCGCCATTGCATCCTGAGCTGATTAAAAACTGGTCAGAGAAACTCGAGCTCAAGCTAGTTAAGTCTTCAGGGCTAAGAGTATTCCATGACTATGTAACCACCGTTAGGGGAGGCCATACGAACCCTCAGGCAGTGATTGACGCTGAACTAGTGTACTCGCAGATAGAACCGTTTAAATGGCTTGGACGATACATTCACTTTGTTTTCACAACGAATGATGCTTTACAGAATATCGCCAGCGATGAGTTGTTCTGAATAATGGGCAGCCTAGGCTAGTCTATCCTTGGCAGCATTTATTTTAGCGGCAAGGTAATCACTTCCACCCCGGTCTGGGTGTAGGCGCTGAACTAGCCGTTTATGCGCCTTAATGACGTCCTCCTTAGACGCTGTTTGGTCAAGACCTAAAATTTCGTAGGCTTCACTCTCAGAAAGACCAGTAAAACTCTCCGTACTAAAGCCGCCTTCGCTCTGCTGCCCTGGATTACCTCTGCGCATACGGTAAGCATATAAAAGAGCATATGATTCGCGATCAATATCCTTTAATTGGGCCGCTAAGTTTTCCAGCTCATCATCAGTTAGATCCGATAAGTTTTTACCGGCTAGTTCACCGATAAGAACTTCACCGTCCATTTGCGAGTTTGAAAAATTAATAGTGACCTTTAAAGACTTAGTCTTGAATTGAGAAGGAGTAGTCTTGAAACGGCCTAAAAGCCGGAGTATGGGAAGTGCTCTGAATCCAAAGGCCAATAATGTTTTGCCCAGTGGAATCAATGCCGCTAATCCGGCGCCAACCCAATGCATCCGGCCAGATACAACCAATATTAAAGAGGCTGCTAACACTACCCAAAACGCGCTGCGCCAAAGGAATGGTTGCTTTTCCTCGGTAGACAGTCCTTTGATGGTCCTCCACCAATACCAAACAATGAAAATGAGAGCGACAAGCAGAATGAGACGGGGCATGGGCGTATACAACTCCAGTAGTAAAGCCTTAGTAATCGATCACAATCCTAGATCAATACCGACCACCATTCAATTAAAAAACTCGAATAGTAGTTATCTGGTCTTTAACACGTCTCTAAGCTTCTCGGCCATATCTAAAATACTAGTCTCAGTGGTCTCCCAGTCGATACAGGCGTCTGTTACTGATACGCCATAGGCCATGTCATCGGGATTACTTGATAACTTCTGATTGCCGCCATTAAGATGGCTTTCGACCATTGCTCCAATGATAGATTGATTACCCTCAAGAATTTGATTAGCCACATTGTCTAGCACTAGAGGCTGTAAATTGTGATCTTTATTGGAATTTGCATGACTGCAATCTACCATGATATTCGGAGTTATACCTTCAGCAGACAGCTCTTGCTCGCAGATTGAAACACTGACCGAATCATAATTTGGCTTACCATTACCGCCTCGTAAAACCACATGCGCGTAAGGGTTGCCTTTGGTGGTGATCACAGATACTTTGCCATCTGAATTAATACCTAAAAATCTATGCGGGCTGGCAACCGATTGTAAGGCGTTCATGGCTACGGTCAGGCTTCCATCGGTACCGTTCTTAAAACCTACCGAGGATGAGAGCCCTGATGCCATTTCGCGATGAGTCTGCGACTCAGTGGTGCGAGCACCAATAGCTGACCAAGTTATTAGATCTTGCATGTACTGGGGTGAGATGGGATCCAGCGCTTCGGTTGCTGTTGGTAATCCTATCTCAAGAATATCATGGAGTAGTTGGCGGCCAATGTGAAGGCCGTCGGTGATTTTGAACGAATCGTTCATAAAAGGATCATTTATCAACCCTTTCCAGCCAGTCGTGGTACGTGGCTTCTCAAAATAGACACGCATGACAATGAGTAGCGTGTCGCTTACCTTATCTGCCAGTGCCTTCAGCTTAGCTGCATACTCATGGGCGGCCTTAAGATCATGGATCGAGCAGGGTCCTACCACCACAAAGATTCTATGATCCTTACGCTCTAAAATATTTTCTATAGCCGTACGTCCTTCAGAGACTGTTTGTCTGGCTTTATCCGATATCGGAATCTCACGCTTTAGCTCAGCGGGGGTCACCAGAATTTCTGGTTGCTCGATATTAATATTTTCTACTGCTCTACGGTCCATTATCGGATTTCCTGACTAAGTTAGTTCTTTTGAGGGCGCTATTGTACTTAAAACGAAACGTTTTTGAAGACTATTCAACGGTTATAGGACTAAACATCGCTATCTGGGGAAAGTATAGTGCACACCGAACAGGCTCTGGACCCATTTGCCGATAGAGACTGGCGTAGTGGTTTAACTGGCCTTTGTAATAATTCATCTGTCTTTGTTCAAATTGGGCGTTAGTTTCCTGTTCGGTAGGGCGAGTAAATTTGTAATCAATAATCCAGCGAATCCCCGCATCAATAAAGGTTCTGTCAATGACCGACATTCCAAATGATTCACCACTGTCGCGTGAGTAACTCAGAGATTGTTCACAGTAAGCCTGCGAATGCTGGGCCAAAATCCATTGTCCTTTACTATCTTTGACTGTCAGCGTAATCGCGCTAGCTAATCCCGCAAGCTCCTGTTTTGAAGCAAGAATACCGAGTTCTTTTAGTTGAGCCCTCCAAGTCAGAGGTAATTTTAAGCGTCTACTCTCTGGCCAAGCATTAAGCCCCTCATTGGCCATTTGCTTTAAGCTCCTGTGCAGAACGGTGCCAAAATGTCGGGCTCTCACCGATAAGTCACTCTCGCCAACAGAGAACGAGTCGTTAGATTTAGGACCTAATTGGCCGAGTAAGGCATGCTTTTCTAGGTTCGGTGCAACAAATTCAGCGGGCAGGCGGCGTATGTGAACTAATTGGCGGCTTGTATCCATGCCGGAGTTGCCGCTCCCATTCGTGGTCGCCTCAACATCAAATAGTCCAGCATTTATATTATCTGCAATGGGTGGCCAGATGGGGTTCAGTAAGCTAGTTTTCCCAGGGGCATTCCAGCCATCTTTTTTAGTAGGCGTCAACTTAGCATACAAATACAGCTTTTTGATTGCACGGGTTGCCGCCACATAGAGTACTCGAGTATCTTCGAGTCGGGTTTTTAAATTAGATTCATATTTGAGATAAGCGTACACGGGGTCGTCTTCCTCATCATGAGGGCCTAAAGGCGCCATAATTAAAGATGATTGATTATCGTCTGATATGATTTTTTGCCACCTAAGTAGTGGCTTCTTGTCCGAGGGCGACTGACTACCTAAGGAGGGTAAAATAACATGATCAAATTCTAATCCTTTGGACTTATGTATGGTCATGATTTGAATGGTTGTCTCAGAGTCTTTTCCGTCACTGTAATGTGGGGACGGATTAGCATAGAGCTTTTCCACGGCCACTTCGAAGCCTGCCCAGTCCTTTACTAATCCAGCTACTTGCCATGTCTCTAAGAGGTCTAAATAGCGACGCAGGTCACTTAGGTCTGCATCACTAGCAATAGTTGCCGGGCCTCCTAAGCGCTGCCACGTCGACTCAACAGCAATGCGTATGTCAGTTCGACCTCTCATGTCCCAAGCGCCCACTAGTACCGGGATAATCCGGATAAGTGCTCGCCGCCCATAATCGGAGAGTTTTCCCACAGAGTTTGAACTGAGTATAGCCTGCAGCTGCGCAAGAATAGCATCTCCGGTAAAAGGAGTGGCCAGAGTGCTATTGGATATTGTTAGCAGGTCTTCTAAGCCCAAACCACAGAAAGGACTTCGTAACAAAGCCAGCCACCCAATTCTATCTGCAGGCGATACCAGGGCGCGCGTTAATGACATCATGTCCAGCACCGGCATTCGAGTACCCAAAGGTGTAATATCATGGGCCTCCCAGTTAAGGTTGGCTGATTGGAGTGCTGGAATAATGTACCTTAGATGGCCACGACTACGCACTAAAATAGCAATTGATTGGCTACTATCTCTTTGTGATATCGTTCGACAGGTCGCGGCAATATGCTCTCCCTGTGCCGTTTCGGCTAACTCACCTGAAAATCCTTTAAAAGTCACCGCAGCATCCGAGCCATAAGATTTGAAGGCCGATGATGCTGAATAAGGCACTGCCCCGCGACTGATATCTGCTCGCTTTGGAAAAGCGCCACTGAATACGGTGTTGACCCAATCAACCACGCCTTGTTCTGATCGAAAGTTTGTCGATAGGGTTAGCGGCGTACATTGGATAGGGCCGATTGAATGGCGCTGAAGATTAATGAACAAACCAACATTTGCATTACGAAACCCATACAAAGACTGCATGGCATCACCCACCAAGAATAGTGTTCTGCCATCCCCAGCTTGCCAACCGTTTACCAGTTGAGTGAGCAGCTCCACCTGAGATCCTGAGGTATCCTGAAACTCATCGACTAATATGTGTCGTAACTGGTAATCCAAACGCAGAGTTATGTCGGACACAACCTCATCGGAAGCAGGTGTAATCGCCTCTAATGCCGACAGTGTAACAGCAGGGTAATCACACTGATCCTGTTCTTTGAATTCAGCATTTAGCTGCGCGGCCAAGTGGGGCAATAGCACCGCCAAGGCGTTAAGAATAAGCTGTTGACTCCCTGTGATGGAATGGTCGGGTAAGTTCAACACGTTATTAATTTGATCAACTAAGCCATCCTGATCCCGGCACCAGGCCAAAAGATCTTCCATGCGTGTTTTGTGTTCTTTCTTATCGGTAGGGAAGCCCGCGTTTTTATCGATTTTGAGGCGAATATTGCCGTCTTTGGTAACCAGCATTTGTAATAGTGTTTTCCAGCAAGAAATGCCTGAAAGGTCACTATCAGGAAGCTCAACTATACCAATGAGGTCAGCCAAAGCCAGGTTCTTGCCCTCAGGCAGATTCCTCGCTGCAAAGTCAACTAATTCGATCAACTCCCCGGTGATAGGCATTAGTCTTTCATAAAGGCTAGATAAGTTTTCATCAACAATCTGCTCGATGACCTGTTCAAAGTAATGACGATTATCTTCAATGCCGAAAATTAACGGTAACCATTGCTCCCGCTTGCTGAGTAATTCGGACAGCAGCTGTTCGCACCTTGCTAGATTATTACCGGTGTGGGCTAGGAGGATTTCAAGCGAGGGCGCTAAAGAATCATTTACCTCCAATTGCTGGAGTAGGGAGCGACTTGCAGTCTCATAATGGGCGTCCGGATACTCACTGGGTTCCGAGATATCACCAAGCTTTGTCTCTAAGGAAAATTGACGGGCTATATAACGGCAAAAACTATCGATTGTTTGAATACGTAATCGATTCGGCATGTCGAGTAAATTCCAGCCCAAATCTTGATCTTGTCGCAATGCTTTTTCCGCGAGATCCCAGGTCTGCGCTGCATAACTTTCAATAGGCCTTGGCTCGGTGGCAGCCTGTTGAAGCGCATGGTGCACTCGTGATGCCATCTCCGCTGCGGCCTTTCGAGTGAAGGTGATGCTGAGTATTTCTTCAGGCTCTTTAACCGTCGCGAGTAAGCCCAAAATACGCTGTGTAATAAGGCCAGTCTTCCCAGATCCTGCGGGTGCTGAAACGATAAAGCTTTCTCGGGGATCTATCGCTTTTAGTCTCTCGATCTGGTCATTTATAGTGTTCATTCGACCGCCCCAGCCGTTGCGGCGATTTTATTGATGATGGATTCTTCAGACCATCGATTGAGTGGTAACAGATGGGTGTGATAGATCACGCCACTTGGGTGAATGACCTCCATTTGTGCGACACCTGCAGTAAACTCATGAGCCAGCAGACTAATCGAACTATGCCACTGCGAGACAGATTGCTGCCAGTCACCGCTAGCCTTTTCGCCCTCAATTAGCAGGCTGTCACTGATGCCGGTGAAGCGAATTTTGCCACCGATAATCTGAGCAAAAGCACAACCATTAACCAGCGTCTCGGTCGCAGAGACATACAGGGGTAGTTGGGGATCCTTTGGCCGTTCCCCATGCCAATGTGAGGGGTTAATGGCCCCCGATTTGTAGTCAATAATTAGTAACTTGTCATCGATTCTATCAATTCTATCTAGACGAAAAGAGACATCTAAATCACCAAAAGTCACTTTTTGCTTTCTCTCAAGAGCCTCAATAGAAAAGTTAGGCCTCTGTTTTTCAAGGACAATCCATTCCCACAAGAGTTTAATCAGTCGCGTTTTTTCAATTTTCCTATAACGCTCTCCGCGTAGAATAGGGTGGTGAACTGACCAGTCGTCAAGTATCTCGGTGGCGACTTGTTCAAGTCGCAGGTCAATCTCTTGATCGGACTGTTGGTGAAGCTCTCGCGACGTGCCCCATTGTGTCCATAATCGAAAAAGGATGTCGTGCAGAATGGTGCCACGATCTGAAGGCGTCAATCCATGGCTCGGTTCCTCTAACGATGCCGCTTTTAAGCGATGGATCGCAAATGCATTAAAAGGACAGGCTGCTTGATTCTTGAACAGGCTAACGCCGGTACTAATTGACTCAATTGCTTTATCAAATCGAGGGGCATAATCCTCAAATAGGTGGGCTTGATCTACCTGCATGAGGTTCTTTGGATATTGGGCGACATCGCTGACAAGATGCTTTAGTGCGACACAGGGGATATCGGATATCAGCGGGCTTGGCCGCAAGGTTTCCTCGCCCTTTTTACTGGCGTAACTTAGGATTAATTCACCACTATTATTTATATAGCTAAGAAGTAATTGTCGTGCGATTTCAAGTTCCCGCTCTGGCAAACTATGCGGCATGACATGCTGGCGCTGAAAGGCTGCAGGTAAGAGTGGGTTTATAGCGACTGATGCCGGGAAGTTTTGACTGTCCATGCCGAGTACCCACAGACTATCAAAGCGTAATCCAGACGCTTCTAGCAGACCCAGGATTTGCAATGGTGCATCTGCCGTCTTTGGATGAAATACCGCATCCTGTGCTAGGCGTCTTAAATGTTTAAGGGCAGTGGTGAAACCAATTTCAATACCCAGATTGTCAAGTCCTGAAAATTGCTCTAACAACCTTTGCCAGTGCTCTTTTTGCTGATATTCAAGGCTATTCAAGGTGCGCTTACCTGGCCATCCTAAATTATTAAGGTGAGAACTAAAAAAACCAGCCCAGGCTGTGAAGTTTTGTTGAAGCCGATGGTGATCGCTATGAGTATCCCGCAAGTGAGCGACCGCGGCTAAAGAATCTGGAATAACTTCGGCTTCATTGTCTGGACAAACGGCCTTGAAAAACTCGCCAAAGCTATGCTCAAAACGCCGTGTTTTTCTAAGACCTAGTTCGGCATTTACGCGCGACTGCACCGATAGCTGGTCGAACAGGTTATGAGGGCTGTAGAGTATTTCTAGCCATTTCTGCAACGCCTTTTTGTTGTTTAAGCAGTCAATTAAACCTAGAGCACTGTTAACGATACTAGTCTGACTTAATGGCGTACCCGCTGATATGTTGACGACAGACTCAGTAGCATGGTCGCCAAGAGCCTCATTCACAATTCTGGCAACTTTAGCGAGGGAATTGTTGAGGTCTGGAATAACGATACCAATACGTTGATTGGGCTGTTGCGTTAATTTTTGTGCAGCCCAGCTAGCGACACTGCGTAACTCTTCTTCGTGGTCAACGGCCGTCACCACATGACTATTTGCGCGATGTTTGTCACTTTCAATTGGTCGAGTATTCGGGCTCGCTGTATTAAGTAATTTTTCGATAAGAGGCGGTTGCGACTGAAAACCATAGGTCAGTATTGTCGTTTCTGTAGACAACAAACCCTCCTGAAAAGCCTTTAAAATGGATTGCCAGCTTTCTGCTGGAGTGAGTAGGGTGTTCATCCTAAGCAGATGGCGGTAGCTTTTGCTCCAACGCCTTAAATAGGTTATTGCGGGGGTATCATCATGCACTTGGTCGACGGTGAGATCCCACTGTTCGAGGGTTGAATAGGTTTGGCTCACCATTTTGGCATATTGGCTACTCAAATCTGGGTCGTTCTCATTGATCGCCCGCTCCCAATAGTAGCGACTTTGCTGTAAGCCAACCACTGCCTTGCCCGACAGGGCCATATTATTCTGGTCCTGAAGCTCATCCCAACAGTGTTTAAGCCAGTGATCTATGGCGAACACTCTAGGAGTGCGCCAGACTGAATTACGGGTCTGGCAATCCAATGACCAAGCTTCACTAATCTTAGCCGCGAGACGATGATTTGGCGTGATGATCAAGTAATCTTGTTCAATAGCGTCGCGGAAAAGAGCGATATCGATTAAAGGTAGCAACATTTAAAGTATTTCCGCACTGTAATTAAAAACCCGTGTATATAATCGCAAAACATCAGTGCAAATGACAGCAGGCTGTTACAATAAAGGTATGGAAAATTCTTTTAGTGCAGTTTCTATTTTTTTGTTGCTCTTGGCTCTCATCGCGGGACTTGGTATTGGCTTTCTATTAGGGAGAGCCTCCTCTAAGCCACGATATGATGATCGTTATCCTGAGCTTCTTGCGTGCAATCGTGTGCTAGAAGAAAAACTGGCGAATCAACAGTCCCAATACGAAGCGCAGTTAAAGATGCTTCAAAATGCCAAAGAGCTTCTCAGTAAAGAATTTGAAAATCTTGCCAACCGGATCTTTGATGACAAACAAGCAAAGTTTTCAGCTCAGAGTAAAGAAGCAATTGAAGTGTCGCTTAGCCCTTTGCGGCGAGATATTGGCGACTTCCGCAAGCAGGTTGAATCTGTTTATGACAAGGAGAATGCTGACCGCAACAAGCTAGTCGGGCAGATTAGTGAGCTGCAAAAACAGACTTTACAAATTTCTGCAGATGCGGTGAGCCTTGCCAATGCATTGCGTGGCGATAACAAAGCTCAGGGTAACTGGGGCGAGTTTGTACTAGAGAAATTACTTGAAGATTCAGGCCTCACTAAGGGTCGTGAATACGATACTCAGGTGGCGCTCAAAGATGATGACGGTAAACGTCGTAATCCCGATGTGGTTATTCACCTACCCGAAGGCAGAGATATTGTTATTGACGCCAAGGTTAGCCTGGTTGATTACGAACGCTATTTTCATGCTGAAGACGAGGATACTAAGAAGCTGTGTCTGAGCCAACATCTAGCGTCATTAACCGCGCATATACGTGGCTTGAGTGGCAAGGACTATGAAAATCTAACCGGCGTAAATAGTTTAGATTTCGTACTCATTTTCATACCCATAGAGTCGGCCTTTATGCTGGCATTGGATCAAGCGCCAGACATGATGCGTGATGCCTATGACCGAGGTATTATTTTGGTCAGTCCAAGTACCTTGATGGTGACATTAAGAACCATTAAGAACCTTTGGCGCTATGCGGATCAAAACCTCAATGCTCAGGTTATTGCCGACAAAGCTGGCGGTCTCTATGATCAATTTGTCCTTTATATAGAAGCCTTAGAGGATGTCGGACGACACCTGGATAAGAGTCAAGAAGCTTGGGGCACAGCGCATAAGCGTTTGGTGAGCGGGCGCGGAAATCTTATTCGGCGCAGTGAAGAGTTAAAAAAACTTGGCGCCAAAACTAAAAAAACTATGCCAAGCAATCTGCTCTCGATAGCCGATGATCCTGGCCTAGTGGGTTCCGACTCAGAAGAGGATACGTAAGTTTGAACATTGATTGGGTTATTTTTGGTGGGTTACTGGTTCTACCCCTTGCGGGCTATGCCGTTTTTCTGGGTACCCAATTGCGACGTAAAAGCCGCACCCAACGGGCACTTGACCAACAGTTAAGCGAACAGCGCATGAATGATGATCGTGACGCGAGGCAGTCGGTTCAGATTATTGCCCGGGCTCTTTTACAGAAAGACCTCTCAGAGACAGAAGCGGCCATGCGTATTGCTTTTCTCGCTCAAAAAATTATTGCTAGCATTGAAGAATTGGAGTCTTTCACCGTATTTCAGCAGCTTGCAGAGGCCACGTCCCACATCCCCATCCTTGAAGACTGGGCATTACTTGAGCGTTCTGAGCAAAAGCGCTTAACCGCAGAGAGAGAGAAGATAGAAAAAGACTATAGCGAATTTGTCGCAGTGGGTGCGAATTCACTCGCCAAATTACGCCTGAACTGAGTCTTTACGCACCAAAAAAATACCCGTTTCAAGATGCTCGGTCCATGGGAATTGGTCAAAAGCCGCGGCTTTGACGATGTCGTGAGTCTTGCATAATTCATTGAGATTGTTCATTAACGTTTTTGGATTACAGGACACATACAAAATCTTATCGAATCGAGCCACTAAGGCCTCGGTACCCTGATCTAGTCCCGACCTTGGTGGATCCACAAAAACAGTAGAGAAATTGAACGCGGATAAATCAATATTACGCAGTCGGCGGAAGGGGCGATCGCCATTTAATGCCTGAGTGATTTCTTCACTCGATAGGCGAACAACTGTGACGTTATTAATTTCATTGAGAGCAAAGTTAGTCTCTGCTGAGGCTACCGACACCTTGGAGACCTCAGTGGCGAGGATGCTCTTGAAGTGCTGGGCTAAAACAGCAGTGAAGTTACCATTGCCACAATACAACTCTAATAGGTCTGAGTCCTGGTTCTCCTCAGCACAACAGGCGCTTGCCCAGGTAAGCATATCGGCATTAATGCCAACATTAGGCTGTGTAAAGCCAGACTCCACTTGTTGATAGCGATATTCTCGGCCATCAACCGAAATCCTTTCTGTGACGAAGTCTTGGCTTAAAACTCGTTTTTGCTTACGACTTCGGCCAATAACAAAAATGGACAACTGGTCTTGCAATATTTTAGCTTCGGCCTCCCAATCATCATCAAGTGGCTTATGATAAATTAGAGTGATCAGGGACTGGCCACTGCCGGTGGTCAAAAATTCTGCACTAAATAGTCGGTGGCTGAGAATTTGACTGGCGTTAATAGCCTCAAGAAGCGGATGCATTAGTGCAGTAATGAGGGGACCACCAATTGGAAACTCGGTAATAATATAGGGCTTTTTCTCACCGGGTGTATTCATGGCGTAGTGCGCGGCACCACTCTCATGCCAAATCCTAAATTCAGCACGCATACGGAAGTTGAGGGGCTTAGAGGGATGTATCCGAATTGGATAATCACCGAAGCGGCTCAATTCCTGCCGAAATCGAGTAACTTTTTGATCCAATTGTTGCTGATAATTGTCATCACTATAACGAGTGTCGAGCGTTAGTTTAGAATTCATAAAGTGTTATAAATCTCATCAGTTTTCGCCGCCATGACGAGGTCGTTAAGATGCAAGCCACCAATGCTGTGGCTCCACCAATATACGGACAGCTTTGCCCACTCTACCGAGAGTCTAGGATGATGGTCACATTGTTCGGAGACTAGTGAAACTTTGTTGGCAAAGTCTATCGCTGCGGTGAAGTTTTTGAGTGGGTAACTTCTGTATAGTTGTTCAACATTATCTACCCACACCATCTTCCATTGCGGTAATTGCGGCATAAACTCGGTCTTGTCCTCGAGACTTAATCCGGTCGCACCTTTTGGTGTTGCTACAATGTGTTGTTGGCTTAAGATCATCAAGTCACACCTCAGGCTAAAGACAGTTTTTAGGCTTGGGCAGTCCAGCTAACAGTGCAATTTGCTTTGCAGGGCTGCCAGGAAATAGTTGGTTTAAATAAATACTACGGCCTTTATCTATCCCCATCTTCATAGACAGTGTTTTGCACAGAGGACGCATCGAGGGAGAAAAACCATACTCATCAAAAAACTGCCGAGCAACCTCCAAAATAGCGATATGATCATCGCCTAACTCAAGGCCAGAAGTCTCGGCTATGTCTGAGGCTTGTGCGATCGACCAGCTGGGGAGCGATCCAAGATAATTATATGTGGTAACCATTATTTATGCGGCCAAAGAAAAAAGCCCTGCTATTAAACAGGGCTTTTTTGTAAACGTACACTTTTTTACTTAGTCATCGCCCATAATTCCGAAGATTTGTAGAAGACTTAAAAACAGGTTGTAGATCATTACAAAAAGCATGACGGTCGCAGAGATGTAGTTTCTTTCGCCGCCATGAATAATGGCGCTGGTCTGCCACATGATGATGCCAGCAGAGAGAAATGCAAATACCGCGCTAATCGTGAGTGAAAGCAGGGGGATCTGTAAAAACACATTGGCAATGGCTGCCACAAAACTAATTAGCATGCCCACCATCAAAAACCCGGTCATAAAGCTAAGATTTTTTCGCGTGGTCAATACATAAGCGGATGATGCAAAAAATACCAGCGCGGTGGATCCTAAGGCCAACATTATAGTGTCAGCACCCTTCACGGCAAGATACATGTTGAGAATGGGACCAAGCGTGAATCCTAGCCAGCCAGTTAATGCAAAAACCCAAAACAGGCCTTTAGAGGTATTCTTGTTTTTTTCGACCATCCACAGACATAAGAAGTAGGGGAGTAGCGTTATTAATCCAAAATGAGGGGCTCCTATGGCCATTGAAATGCCTGCCATCAGCGCGCTGAACGCAATAGTCGTGCCTAACAGCATATACGTGCTGCGAAGTACCTTGCTAACCTCAGGGCTAAGGGCAGTGGACTGAATGCCACTGGTTGAGGTGTTACCGCGATATTTTTCAGTTTCCATGAGTCTCTTTCCTTTTAAATGAAGTCACAACGTTCTAGTGCTAATGATACTCATACGACAGAAGATATCTACCTAGATTCAATAAGATGGGGGTATTTCTAGAGTTTTAAACCAACGGAAATGAATCTTGCTTAAATCCCTCGTTATCGAGGGTTAAGCACCAGCCGTTCTGATCCCAATCACCGAGTACAATTCTTTGCCTATTATCGAGTTGATGAATGGCGGGCCGATGGGTATGACCATGAATAAGTACTGGAGCATTATGCTTAGACATAACCTCAGTTACCGCATGGGTATTCACATCCATAATCTGACTGGATTTATTGCTGTTAGCGGCGGCACTTTTCTCACGCCAGTTGGAGGCGATCTTTTGACGCAGAGTTAATGGCAAATGAACCAGACACCAAAGATAAAGTGGATTACGAGATTTTCTGCGGAATCGTTGATAGTCGATATCATCAGTGCACAGCGAATCTCCATGCATCAGCAGCGCGCAGTGATGACGGTAACTCAGCATGTATTCGTCCGGCAAGAGCTTTGCGCCGGTTTCTTTGGCAAAGCGTGATCCGAGTGTGAAGTCGCGATTACCTCTTTGGATATAAACGCGTACACCACTATTTGAGAGCTGCCTTAATGCGCTTTTGATAGAGATGGCCAATTCAGAGGGATCATCATCACCAATCCAGGATTCAAACAGATCGCCGAGAATGTAGAGCGCTTCAGCCTCCTGAGCGCGATGGCCTAGAAAACCCAAAAACGCCCGAACAATAGTCGGGCGTTGAGCCGAGAGGTGAATGTCAGAAACAAAAAGAATCGACATTAGAATACCCCTCTACTGATCAGCATAGGCTTCGCTAATTAAGGTTTCAGTGATTTCGATACCATCCACTGGAACGTCTTGATGGCCGGCTCGATTACCTGTTGGCGTACCTTTAATTTTGTCGATCACATCCATACCGTCAACGACTTTTCCAAATACCGCGTATCCCCAACCCTGCATATTTTTGCCACTGTGGTTCAAAAAACCGTTATCGGCAACATTGACAAAGAATTGTGATGAGGCGGAGTGTGGATCGCCTGTGCGAGCCATGGCGAGCGTGCCGATTTCGTTTTTAAGTCCGTTATCAGCTTCATTTTCGATAGTATCACGGCCGGCTTTTTGGTTCATGTCAGAGTCCATACCGCCACCCTGAACCATAAAGCCACTGATTACCCGATGAAAAACAGTACCGGTATAAAAGTCATCGCGAGCATACTGCAAAAAATTAGCTGCAGTGATGGGTGCTTTGTCGAAGTCGAGTTCAATCGAGAAGTCGCCCATATTGGTACGAAATGTAATCATTAGATTTCCTTGAGTTTAGTATTTTTATCTCCGGCTATTTTAATCTCTTATTAGTCTGATTAACACAAATCTTTAGAATTAATGATGCGTTTCTGGTTAGCGTGGAATAAAACCACCCAGATCGTAGGCTTTTTGTTTATAAGACTCTATGCTCCCGCTATAATATGCGCCTTTCCGATAAGCCCTGTAAAAACCCTATGACTGATATAGATAAGCCAACAAATTTTATTCAGCAGATCATTAATGCTGATCTTGAGTCTGGACGTGTGACTAATGTTGTGACTCGCTTCCCGCCTGAGCCTAATGGCTACTTGCACATTGGGCATGCGAAATCGATCTGTCTAAATTTTGGACTGGCTAACCAATACAATGGTCAATGTAATTTACGATTTGATGATACCAATCCGGAGAAGGAAGATCAGGCCTATGTTGACGCTATCATCAAAGATGTACGCTGGTTGGGTTATGACTGGGAGGGGGAGCCCTGCTATGCGTCGAATTATTTTGATCAGCTCTATCTTTGGGCAATCACATTGGTTAATGATAATAAAGCCTATGTTTGCGAACTTGATGCACAAGCAATGCGTGAGTTACGCGGTACGCTGACTGAAGTTGGCACCAACAGCCCGTTTCGGGAAAGGCCGGCTGAAGAAAGCCTAGCCTTGCTCGAGAGCATGCGTGTTGGAGACGTAGCTGAGGGCGCTATGACTCTGCGGGCGAAGATAGATATGTCATCAGCGAACATCAATTTGCGTGATCCGGTACTGTATCGTATTAAAAAGATGACTCACCAACGCACAGGCGACAAGTGGAATATTTATCCATCTTATGACTTCGCTCATGGGCAGGAAGATGCTATCGAAGGCGTGAGTCATTCAATTTGTACCTTAGAGTTTGCTGCAAATCGCCCTCTCTATGAATGGTTTACCGCAAACCTTCCGCTACCCTCTATTCCTCATCAATATGAATTTGGCCGACTAAAACTCAATTACACGATCACCAGTAAGCGTAAGCTCAAACAACTGGTTGACGACCACCATGTTTTTGGATGGGATGATCCGCGCATGCCTACAATATCCGGGCTGCGTCGTCGTGGCGTCAGCGCGAGCGCCATTAGAAACTTTTGTGATAGCCTCGCAGTGGCAAAGACAGATGGTATTGTTGATGTCGCCCAGTTTGAATACTTTATAAGGGACGATCTAAATTCTAATGCGGCACGAGCAATGTGCGTAATAAACCCACTACTGGTTACCTTGACCAACTACTCCGGGCATGAAAACGTTCAGATTGAAGTAAAAAACCACCCTAATAGGGACGATATGGGTTCGCGTACGCTCACGTTTAGTGACAAGTTGTATATTGATCAAGGCGATTTTAGTGAAGATACCAGCCTGTCGCGGAAAAAGTTCAAACGCCTAGTTATTGGAGACTACGTGCGGTTACGTGGCGCCTTTATCGTTAGGGCTGATGATGTGGTAAAAAATCCTGCAGGCGAGGTTATCGAAGTCATTGCTTCACTAGTTCCCGACACGGTCGGCAAAGATGCTCCAGAAGGGATTAAAGCCCGCGGTGTTGTGCATTGGGTTGAAGCCTCTAGCGCTGTCGACTGCACCCTGAATATATATGATCGTTTGTTTAACCAGGCTGATCCGGATATGGGAGAACAACATTTTCTCGAGCACCTTAACCCCGATTCTTTGAGTGTGGTCAACGGATGCAAAGCTGAAGCAAGTCTTGCTGCGACGGTTGCTGGTGATCACTATCAGTTTGAGCGGGAAGGATATTTCACCCGAGATACTGATCAAACAAAAAGTTTAATTTTTAACTGTACCATTGGTCTTAGAGATAATTGGAAAGCATAGAATGACTGACACTAACATCCTTGAATTACAGCTCTACAACACCATGAGCCGTGAGAAACAAGTATTTCAGCCTATTGATCCCAGTAGAGTCACTATGTACGTCTGTGGGCCAACCGTCTACAACCGAGTCCACATCGGTAATGCCAGGCCTGTGGTGGTTTTTGATACGCTTTATCGGGTACTAAAGAGTGTTTACCCGAACGTTATTTACGCTCGTAATATCACTGATATTGACGATAAAATAATGAATGCTGCCGCTGAGCTTGGCGAAGACATTTCTGTTCTCTCCGCACGTTATGCGGAGGCTTATTTCGAGGATATGGCTGCGCTCAACAATCTAGAACCCACCATTACCCCTTATGCCACTCAACATATTCCAGAGATGATCAGTATGACGAGCCTTTTGATCGATAAAGGTCACGCATATGAGTCTCAGGGACACGTGCTGTTTGCAGTCGAGTCTATGGAAAAATATGGGCAGTTATCGGGCCGATCGCTGGATGACATGCTGGCTGGCGCTCGCGTAGAAGTAGCTGACTACAAACGCTATGCAGGGGACTTTGTCCTATGGAAGCCCTCGAGCGACGCAGAACCGGGTTGGGATAGCCCTTGGGGTAGAGGACGGCCGGGTTGGCATCTTGAGTGCTCGGCGATGACTGAAAAACACTTGGGTGAAACCATTGATATACACGCGGGTGGGCAAGATCTTATTTTTCCCCATCATGAGAATGAAATTGCCCAGAGTTGCTGTGCCCATGATGGCAAGCCAATGGCCAATATTTGGATGCACAATGGTTTTATTAACATTGATGGCGAAAAGATGTCTAAATCTCTGGGTAACTTTCGGATGGTTAAAGATCTGTTGGAGCATTATCCCGGGGAGGTATTGCGCTTTGTGATTCTATCGGCTCATTATCGCTCAGAGCAGAGCTTCAGTGCAGAGCTGTTGGACAGTGCATGGCGTACATTGGATTCCTTATATGGTTATTTACGTGGTACTCCAGTAGATCAGCCGCTATTAAATAGAAATAGTGCCGGTTATAAGGCACTTCTTGACGACCTGAACACTCCAATGGCCATTAGCGAATTACATCGCCTTGCCAAGCTAATGCATAGTGCTCAGGGTGAAGAGAAACGCTCCATAGGGTCCGAGTTGCTCGCATTAGGTGAAATTCTGGGGTTGCTGCAACAAGACCCGGAACAATGGTTTACCCACGCGAGAGGCTCGGAAGACATTAGCAAGCAAGACATTGACGCGCTCGTTATCCAACGGCAACAAGCTAAGGAAAATAAGGATTATGCTGGAGCTGATCAAATACGCCAATCCCTTCTTGATCAGGGTGTGATTCTTGAGGATAGTAGGGCGGGGACTCAATGGCGACGGAGTTAGTCGCTGTTATTGCTTAGTCCGAGGCCATTAAGTTTTCTAGCTCGTAAGTCTCTAGCATGTCAACGCCACGCGCCAATAGAGTATATCCCAGAGCTCGGTCACTAACTTCGTAGGCAACTAGCGTTGCGTCACTGAGGGCGGCACTATCATAGAGGTTATAGTTTTCAGGGATAATTCCATGATCAACATAGATAAAATCAGCGGCAGCCTTTTGGATTTCATCGCTCTCTAGATCTTCCCAGTATTTTAATACTACGCCTACTAGAGGCCAATTCGACTCTCGAACCATGATGGCGAGCTGATAGTCAAAACTCATTATTACAGTTTGTTCTGCCACTGGTTCCAAAATTCGCTGTATTTCTTGTAACATCAACTCTCGACCGCAATGCTCAATTGACTCCTCTTTGATCTCTACAAAGGCAATTACTGGGGGGTTTTGCTGGAGTGTTGCCACCAACGCTTCAAGTGGTGCGATGGTTTCATCACTAAATTTGTCACCAAACCGGCCAGGTTCGAAAGCCGCTATGGCTAACAAAGAATCCCGGTTTAATTCGAATACAGAGGTATCTTGACCACTCACTCGGCTTAGATTCGTGTCGTGATAAATAATCGGTAATTTGTCTTGGCTGAACTGCACATCAAGCTCAATAAATAATGCACCATGCTCAACCGCTTTATTCAAAGACAAAATGGTATTTTCAGGGTATTTGCCCCGGTATCCTCTATGAGCCACCAACTCGTTAGCATTGATGGGCATTGGGTTAACTTGCTCTAAATCCATAATTCCAAACCTCTTTGGTGGACACTTTAATTTAAGTAAATGGTATCCTTACGTAACTTTAACAAGAAGGACTGTTCGATGTCTCTGGTACTCTTTGAAATTCGTGACAATATTGCTTTATTAACCCTAAATAATCCCGCTAAGCGTAATATGCTCACCCTTGAAGTCTGCGAGATGATTGTCGATTTTGTCGCCCAAGCTGAAAAAAATCCAGACGTAAAAGCGCTTATCGTCACCGGTAACGGACCTAGTTTTTGTGCTGGCGGTCAGCTAGGGGATATTACAGCCGACAAGTTGATGCTTGAGAATATCTACAGCGGGTTTCTATGCATAGCGCAATGCTCACTGCCCACTATTGCCGCAGTGAATGGCCCTGCAGTAGGTGCTGGCTTTAACATGGCGGTTGGCTGTGATGTGAGGATTGTTACAGAAAAGGCGCGCTTTGAACCACGGTTTTTCGGGCTCGGTTTACACCCGGGTGGCGGTAATACTTGGATGCTACGTGAACTTGCAAACTGGAATACTGCCGCTGGCATGCTACTGTTTTCTCAGTCGTTGAGCGGCCAAGACGCTGTTGATAAAGGATTGGCTTGGAAATGCGTTCCACAAGACAGATTAGTCGATGAAGCATTTAGTTTCACCGAGAATATCCGAGACCTACCGAAAGAACTATTACTCCGCACTAAGCAGACGTTGCGAGAAGCGGGTGGAACTAACAACCATGACGACATTGTCAACCTAGAAACTGCGCAGCAAGTGTGGTCGATTAATCAGCCCTACGCACAAACTGCTCTTGCTAATATGATCGATAAAATTAGTGGCAGAAAAAAAGCCCCTTAGAGGGCTTTTTCTGCGGCAATAACAGTTTGCTGAATCAGCGTGTTAATAGTCATTGGCCCAACGCCGCCGGGAACTGGCGTATATGCAGCCGCACGGTCGATCAAGGGGCCCATTTGAATGTCGCCGACACCGCCAGGATGATACCCAGCATCGACTACGACAGCACCATCTTTAATCCATGCGGCTTGAATGAATTCAGGTCGGCCAACTGCGCCGACAATGATATCGGCCTGCTTAATTAGTTCTGGTAGGTTCTGCGTTTTAGAGTGACAAATAGTAACTGTTGCGTTGGCATTTAAAAGCATAAGCGCCATTGGCTTTCCCAGAATAGGGCTTCGACCAACCACAACAGCATGCTTGCCGGCTAGGTCTATTTCGTATGCTTGTAGGGTGCGCATAATTCCCTGCGGTGTAGCCGATCCATAGGCATCTTCATCCATAGCCATACGACCGAACCCATGGCAGGTTACGCCATCAACATCTTTGGCAATATCAATCTGATCAAAACAGGCCCGTTCGTCAATCTGCGACGGCACAGGGTGCTGCAGCAAAATTCCGTGGCAGTTAGGATTAGTGTTTAACTCGTCAATCTTGGTCAATAGTTCCCTAGTGGAGGTATGAGAGGGCATCTCAACGGCAATCGATTCCATGCCAATCCGTTTACACGCATTCTGCTTCATTTTGACATAGGTAGCCGAGGCTGGGTCTGCACCCACTAAGATCGTAGCAAGAATCGGTGCTTGGCCATTATTTTTCTCCTTAATAACCGCAACACGAGCGGCGAGATCAGCTTCTGATTTGGCTGAAAGGGCTTTACCATCGAGGATAAGAGCAGACATTTTATTTCCTTTGAAAGAGGCAGGTTCGAGTTGTTGATCAAGGTAGCGGAGGATAACCAATAACACAACCCTTTGGCCACCCTAAAAGCGACACAGACTTAACTTTCTAGGTACCTTAACCGCAAGGTCAATCTAGATGACATAAAATGATCCCATGTCGGTGACCAAGACTGAGTTAAGGTTTGCACGCGCGCACGTTTTCTTATCTAAACGTTAAAATTGCACACTTAATAAATGATACCTTTAGAGATCACGCGGTAAATATCTTGAGTGTGACGAATATCAATCAAGGGGTTACTGTTGAGTATCAAGATATCGGCTACTTTACCCTCATCGATTGTCCCCATTTCTTGCTGTAAGTTGAAAAACTCAGCGGGTGTTAGCGTAGCGGATCTTATCGCCTCTTTGGGAGACAGGCCTGCATCGACTAAAAGTTCCAGTTCTTTATGGAGACTAAATCCTGGGGTTAGGTAGCCAATAGGAGTGTCGGTACCAGCTAAAATTTTAACGCCATTTTGATTAAATAAGTTAACAATCTTCATACTCCAATCATTAAAGATTGTAGCATTTTCACTAACGGCTTCCTCAGCTTCAATGACAGAATTTGCTTGCCAGTCTTCTCGTACCGTACCTGGAAGGAATTTGTAGGTATCTCTCCATTGTGGATCTGCAAAAAGTCGCTTCGATCCATAGGAGTTAATAGTCAATGTGGGTGTCTGAAAAACTTCATACTTGGCTAATTTTCGGATAATCGTGTTGCAGCGTTTTTTATCGAAATTTGCAATAGCCGCATAGCGTTGAGATTTATGAATCTTTGATCTTAAGGCAGAGCCAGCAAGTTCTTCTTTATTATCCAGTAGGTGCTGTCTCTCAATTATAGTCTCATCAGCATCTAACGCGCATGCCAGATCAAGATTACGTATGTGCTGCATGCCACCTAAGCCAGCCTCGATCGCCTCTAACAGGTCAATACTGAGCGGTATGTGCCCAGTGACCCTAAGACCTCTTTCTTGAGCGATTTTAAGGAGCTTTAAGTACGTAGGCCGCGATAACATTTCATAAGATTTTAAGAACGTAGCACCTTCGAGGACTAAATCGTCGACTATTCTCTCGATATCAGACTGCTCATCAATGCCAATTGACAACTCAGGAAACCCGGGTTCCATACCCTTATAAACTCTATCTTTCCCGTCGATAAGAGGGCCTGAGAAAAACAGTCTAGGTGCCTTTTCAGGGTGATTTGTGGCGTAGTCTCTGGCAGGTTTTAACCGATTCAGAACAGCGCCAGTATCCCTAATACTGGTAATTCCATTGCGAAGAAAAAGGTCATAGGAAGTCTGATAGTCAAGATCAGGTATAAAGGTTAGGTGCACATGCGCATCCCAAAGACCCGGTAAAACAAATTTATCCTTTGCGTCAATAACAATATCTTGCTCGCCGATCTCAGCACTGTGATCTGGTGACAGGATGGACTGAATTACCCCGTTTTCAACAATAAGGGTCATAGACGACCTAGTGGGGTTTACTGCATCGATCAGCGTGGCATTGGTAATGACTAACCGAGCTTCCGCAAACACCGGAAAATGAAATAAAATTAAGCCTAAAATAACTACTCTTCGTTTGGACATAAACTCACCCTCATACTAAATTAATTTATTAACACTACAAGTAAACCAACATTAACCACTGGCTCACCATTGGCGGCTTAACCACCCCGAATGATCTAAATAACACTTTCCAGCGCCGTGATTAGTCGACTAACTTCTTCTGCGCTCGTGTAATGTACAAATGACAGACGCACGACGCCTTGGTCAGGGGGAATATCCAAAGCCTCCATCAGTCGATAGGCATAGCAATTGCCATTCGCAATACCGATATTCTGCTCGGCCAGTTTCTCCGCAATAACGGCTGGATCAACGCCATGGACAGTAAAGGAAACAGTGGGCGCTCTGTTGTCCGCAGTATCTTTTCCGATCAACCGTATTGCTGTCCGTTTTTTCAAAAAATTCAGCAGTGGCTTCAAAATTTCTATTTCTGAGCTATGCAGAAGTGCTCCCACTCGGCGGGCTTTCGGTGACTTGTCAGTGGCACTAAAATGATGAGCATCTATTGCTTCAAAATAATCAATCACCCCATTAACAGAGGCAATCTGTGCATGATCTGGCCCGGCGGGTGTGAATCGGCTCGTCGCAGACCCAACGTTAAAAAAGTGTCCCTGGCTAGGTAGTGCTTTATTCAGTGCATCACGCATAATCATAACCCCAAGATGCGGGCCGTAAACTTTATACAACGAAAAAAAGTAGATGTCAGCGCCCAGCGCTTCCACATCAGGAAGTCCATGGCCTGCATAGGAAACCCCGTCAACAAATGCCAGAGCACCGACAGCATGAATCTTATCTGCCCATTCACGCACTGGGTTGATACTGCCGACAATATTCGAGCAATGGGTAAAGGCTACTACCCGCGTCTTTTCGTTGAGTAGGGCATCCAATCCTTTGTCCTCTAGCTCTGCGGTCTGAGGATTAACTTGCCACTCCCGAATAACGATACCCTGTGCTTCTAATCGTCGCCAAACACCGATATTGGCCTCATGATCCTGGTTAGTAACAATAATCTCATCACCCGGCTGCAAGTAATCTCGCAATGCTTGCGCAACCACATAACTATTTTGAGACGTTGAGGCGCTAAAATGAACCTCGTCAGGGGCGACATTAAGCCATGAGCCCATGCGCTCGCGAGCGCGAGTCATTTCTTGACCAGCGCCAATCGAAGGCTCAAAACAATAGTAGGGCTGGACTTTAGTGGTTGTATAGTAGTGATGAAGGGCATCAATCATTTGCGCACAGGCGTAGGAACCGCCTGCATTTTCAAAATGCGCAAAACCAGCTAGCGATGGCTCACTAAAAGCTGGGAATTGTTGCCTTACAAAGTCTATATCTAATTTAGTCATCAGGTCTCTTTCTAAATAGGCTGAGTGCATGTTCTCATTCCAAATAGCCATTCGCAACCTTAGGTGCTGACGATTTGATTAAACAGGCTATTCGGCTATGATTACCAAAACAAAAAAAGGAATAGGGCATGCAGAAGTCACAACCGAACAATATTCGTAAAGTGGCCTTAACATCTTTGGCCGGAACTAGTATCGAATGGTATGACTTTTTCCTCTATGGAACGGCTGCAGCTATCATTTTTCCAAAAGCATTCTTCCCAGCAGATATGCCGGCAATGGTTGCACTGATCGCTTCGTTTAGCACTTTCGCGGTGGGCTTTTTAGCAAGGCCATTGGGCGGAATTATATTTGGTCATTTTGGCGATCGTGTCGGTCGCAAACAAACCCTAGTCATCGCTTTGTTGATTATGGGCGCATCAACCACATTGATTGGATTCCTTCCCACTTACGAAACCATCGGATATTTGGCACCACTAATCCTGGTGTTGTTGCGGTTTGTGCAGGGTCTGGCGATTGGTGGCCAGTGGGGCGGAGCAATGCTTCTGGTGACGGAGAGCGCACCTCCGGAGAAACGTGGCTGGTATGGTGCTTATGCCCAAGCTGGCGCCCCTATTGGCGTTATCCTTGCTAACTTGGCTTTTTTGGGTGTCAGTGGAGGTTTAAGCGAAGAAGCCTTTATGGACTGGGGTTGGCGAATCCCATTCATCGCCAGTATTTTACTGATTTTTGTGAGCTTATATGTTCAGCTGAATCTTGAAGACACTGAAGCCTTCAAAAAATTAGCCGCTAGTCAGACTCAGGACATGAGTGCAGGTAAGGTAGTGAAAAGGTCACCGATTATTGAGGTACTGTCACGCCATCCTGGACGCATTTTTCTCGCCGCAGGAGCCTTCCTTTCTATCCAGGTAACATTCTATATCTTGATCGCTTTTATTATGGCCTATGGCGTCAACTCACCGTCCGTCATGTTGTCGCGTGACACCATGCTTACCTCTGTTCTTATTGCTGCTGTCATAATGGTGCCAGCCCAATTTTGGGCCGCCGGTTTGTCCGACAGAATAGGGCGCAAGCGCGTGTATCTGTGGGGTGCAGTTTTATCTGGTATTTGGGCTTTTGCCCTGTTTCCACTGGTTGATACTGGCAATGTTTACATAGTTACTGGTGCTATAAGCCTTGGACTGATTTTTGTAGGGATGCAATATGGCCCTCAAGCAGCATTTTTTACGGAACTATTCAGTACCGAGGTTCGATATTCCGGGGCATCTTTGGGTTATCAGATAGGCGCAATCTTGGGAGGGGCACTTGCGCCTACCATCGCAGTTATGTTGTGGAATACCTATGGCGTTGTTTATGTTTCGGTGTATATGGCGCTGGCGGCCGTGGCAACAATTATCTGTGTCTCGCTACTGACAGAGACGTCGGGTAATCAGTTAGATTAATTCTTGTAGCAATTAACGGTGTGGTCGATGGGGATTGGGTCCGTAACCGCAGATTTGATGGATTAACCAGTGCCAATTTCGGAATTCTATTGCAACTACGATCAAAAAAGATAGTAGACACTAAACAGAGATTTACGTCGTTTATGCTCAAGACGAAGCTTATCATCGTTAATCATCAGCAGTGTGAGGCGCCCGAGTTAATGGGCTCTCGGCCCATCCATAGCGAACGGACTTCGCCTCTAAAAGAGTGCTTTTGGGGATTCGCAAAGGTTTACTATATAGCCTCCAAGCGCCGCCATTGACGCGGTATCCAACCGAATCATCGACTTCCGAGGGCACAATGCTGGCCACGCCTGCGCTATTAATCATGATCTTGGGTACTTGAGTAACGGGTTGCTCTCCATCTGGCCAAAAGTCTTTAGCCATCGCTAATTCAGTTATCTCGCTGTAGTCGACAATCCTGCTCTGCCAGTCTGTTAGTGCACTCCTCATGCGGCCCAGAGTAGATATGTGTTTGGTAGAATCGACTATATTGTTGATTTCATGGGGATCGGAGACTATATCGTATAGCTCTTCTGCTGGGCGTGGCTCAAACCAAAAGCGTTGCGCTGTATTTAGCTTACCTGCAGATAAGTGCTGCCAGAGCGTTTGCATGGTGGCCAGTCGATCGCGATAAGTAATATGCTGTGCGCCTGGTATGTTTGGAAGAGAATTTTTAATATATTTAAACTGGCTATCTCGCACTGCGCGCTCGCGAGAGTTAAAGCCGTCTAGTCGATCTTTGGCCGCATAAATGTAATTTCTCTCATGGCTAGCCCCCGGAACTAGCTGAGCAGTGCCATGCATGTAGTCTGGAACCGGAATCCCCGCTATGGCCAAAACGCTGGGCCCTATATCGACAAAGCTAATCAGTTTTTTATCGGCACTACCAGGAATCAAAGTCTCCGGCTTTATGCCTTTTGGCCAGTGAATAATTAATGGCACCTTGATGCCACTGTCATAGATTTCACGTTTGGCTCGGGGCAGGCCGTCACCATGGTCGGTAGTCCAGATAACAATGGTATTCTCGGCCAAGCCATCTTCTCTAAGCTGGAGAAGCCATTTTCCGACCATCTGATCCATGGTAAAAATATTATTGTAGTGCTGAGCAATATCGGTTCGGATCGTGTCATGGTCGGGGTAGTAGGGGGGCACTAAGACCTGATCTGCATGGACTACTTTTGCGCGGCTACCTTTAGCA
>Ga0209502_10000062_pt1 | contig 114000 bp, 123 predicted proteins | sample ArcticOcean_MG_C_10_FD_187442 | JGI IMG/M metagenome (GOLD analysis project Ga0209502, IMG submission 187442) | Marine microbial communities from western Arctic Ocean - ArcticOcean_MG_CB11_90 (SPAdes) (version 2) | ecosystem: Environmental > Aquatic > Marine > Oceanic | place: Arctic Ocean... | reverse complement strand
CGGTCGTCGCGCGCGGCGGTGAATACAAATCGTACGAAACGATCGTCGCGGAGTTACGGAAAATGGAAATCGAATCGTCACTCTCATCGCCACAAAAAAGAAAAGAAACCCTGTGCATCGCCTCAACCTTCGGCGACGCCGACTACAACAAAGCGCGGCACGGCGAAACCGCGAATGCGTGGCGGTCCCTGGACTTTCGCCCGCTCGGCCGGTTCCACCACTGGTGGGCAAACGCGGTGGACTCGATGGCGCTGAATGTGGTGACTAGTAAGGGGGGGTCGGGTGGTAAGGCGTCAGGGGGGTTAAATTTGGAAACTAACGGCGCAGCGCAGGATGCTACTGAAGGTGGTAACACCCCGCAGGATGACACTGAAGGTGTTAACACCCAAACATCCTACCGCCCCACCCCGCCCGCGTTCAAAATAAGCGACAGGTACACGGCGCTGCACTGGCGCCGAGGGGATAAGTGCGGCGTGCGAAGCAAACGGTACGGCCGGACCCCTGGCTTTCCCGAATCAGGCGGCACGGCGTTTCACCGTTAACGCGCCTGTGCCTGTTCGGACCTTTCGCTGGTGACTGTTACCCTGACTGTTTACTCATACCAATCCCTCATACACGTTACGAAAGACGTTAACCACTTTTGTTTTACCCATCTCAGCCAAAAAGAAAAGAAAAAAGCGGCGCACGAGTTCGACGCCAAACGCAGCGGGGCGTTCGACGCGTTGTTGTGTGACTGGGATGCATACAAAAACGCCCCTGTCCTCGATCTGTGCGTACCCCTCGCGCCCATGTACGTCGCTACGGATGACCAGGACCCGGAGTTTCTGGCGCACCTGAAATCGAAAGGGTGCCTCGTCGCGGCTGATTTGGTGATCAGCAAACCAACCTCGGTCGCGCTCGGCGCTGGTACGGGTAGTACGTCCCGGGAGAGCACTAGTAACGTAACTACGTCCCGTGAGACCCGTACCACCGAGACCCACAACGCAGCACTCGCGACAGCAGGTCACCATAGTCCTGTTCCCCAAAAGAAGTTCACCGACCTGGACGACGTGGACTCCGTGATGTTGGACGTGATGCTCGTGGCGGGCGCCGAGGCGAGTATTCCCAATCACCACATTCCGCCTCCCTGATTGCCCATACGAGACTGACAGTTTCTTTTTTATCGTATCGAGGTTTCGTTCACGTTCGGGCACACCGCCCTGGCGCGCTTGTACGACCGCATGCGCATGTCCCGCCGCGCGCCGCGGTCAATAAACGTCGCCGCCGACGCCGTGGCGTTTCGAAGGTACGCGTGTTGCGCCTTTCCCAAATCATAGACTCCCTGGTTTCCCATACTCGTCCTGCGAAGGGACGGTTATTACCTGTAACTGTTTACTCACTCACGTTACGACCGACTGACACTTTCTTTTTTTTATCGCAAGAGCGTACGCCGCGGCCACGGCGGGGGCTGGCGCCACGGGAGCAGCGGCGGCCGCACTGGGAAACAACGCGGACGAGTTAGCCGCGTAGCAGCGATGGCGATGAGTTCCGCACGGATTGAAGTAGATTGAAGTACTGGTAAGCTTGGGTTTAGATTCTAAAATGAATATCAATTTTCGCCCGCAAAAAACGCGCCGCGCAGGTGCTGTGGTGCGATTATTTATTTGCCTGTTAATCGTGCGCAGTTTCAAGGAAAGGTCTCGAGTTATTATCAATCGTTATTACACTCGTATAGGACGTCTAAAGTCTCCCTGGGTAAGCAAACCAAAACGTCAAACTTCACTCGTCCCACAACTCGGAGTCGTCCTCTGATTCGCTGCCGTGCAGGGGCACGTAGGACACGCGCAAGCCGTCGATCGTGTCGTCGTCCCCGATATCGTTTCCAAAAGTGTTATCCCCAGTCCTAGGGCCCCCGCCCTGCGATTTCGCGGATGTAGCACCAGAGTACCAGAAGAACTGCGCCAGTATGACGGCGTCCATTAGTAAGCAGGCGCACGCGTCCACCAGCCACGGCAGATTTGGGGCGAGGCGCGACCACCGCGAGCTTCGCGCCACGATGGACGCGGCGTAGGTGAAGTTACCCACCACGGCCAACACGAACATGCTCACGCTTAAACCCTCGACGTACTGTTTCGTGTGGTTCATCTTGGGATAAATAAAACAAAGTGTCAGTTTTGAGTCTTGGGGTGTACTGTATGAGCAAACAGGCTATTGTGATGTATGTAGTTGTAACAGTTGTTCCGGGCGGTAGTACGCTCAAACAATCAAAGAAGGGCGGTAAACAGCGTGTCGGGATTTGGGAAACGCGCAAGGCCGTACCTGGATTTGACACAGCCGGCCGGTGCTGTAGATAAACACGGTGGACCAGCCCAGGGTCAGGCCGAGCCACGGGGGGGCTTTGACCAGCGGCGCGTGCGCGTAGCCGTCTCCCGGTGACTTACCGCTGTCGCTCGTCGCGTTGTTGCCGCTCCTGGCTGTCATCGCGCTCTGAAAGGAATCGCCCAAGAACCCGGACGTTCCAATCGACGACTCATAACCCGACTCGTAACTCGCAATACTCGTATCTCCACCAGTATCCTCGAAACTCGACATACTCATATCTCCACCAGTATCCGTGTCTGTCAAATAACTCGAATACCTCAGCGTCGTCACGTTTACAATCGCCACGACCCCAAGCGCCGCGGTCGCGGTCGCGAGCAACGTCGTACGCGACGACGACGACGACCGCGGAGGCCTGGACGACGACGACGCGCCGTGTCGAGGCGGCGCGTTTGCGCTATTTACGGACTGAGGCGTGGTGTGTGTCGTGTCCGAAACGCCTTCGCCGTTACCTCTGCCTACGCGTGGTGAGTGGTGGTGCGAGGTCCGTGCATGGTTGGAAACGCTTCTGCCGTTGTCCCTTCCAAACAACGACCCGGGGGCGCCTCCCCAGCTTCCCATGTGTACGAACGTCCTCGCCGACGACGGGCCTGATGGCGACTGCATCAGATGCGCGCTGTCCCGCTTTTGGCGAGTGTCTCTGATCGCGCGCGCGCCGACTCGCGTGGGACTTCCGGTACCCATCTGCTGCGATGCCCTCACCGCGATTGACTCGACGTCGGGAGGTGGGTGCGTTTGGAGTTCTTCTTCTTCTCCCAGAAGGGGCTGTTCGCGTGAGTCATCGATGGAGCCATCATGGCCTTCATCTCCGTTCCTACCCGAAAACAGCAAGTGCTGCCCTATGAGCACTATCGTGGTCGCCGTGTACACGATCGCGGTGTACAGCTGCATGGGCAGGGTTGGGGACACCACGCACCCCACGAGGTTCAGTACGTCACCGGTGAGCCACGTCGCGACGAAGGCGAAGGAGATGCCGTCGGATTTGCCGCTGCGAATGGAAAACAAAAGGGTCAGTCTTCCCGTGACTCGTGTGAGTAATTACGGGCGGGCATTCGGCTAACAGTCGTAGTGGTAGGACTTTCCGACTGTACTCCATAAAGAGCAGGTAACAGTGCATTTGTGACGTACGTAGCAGTTGCCAGTACGGCAGTAATTGTTACCAGTAGTGCACTCGAAACAGTCACGTAGGGGCGGTAAACAGTGTGCCTGGATTTGGGAAAGGCCCAATACGCACGTGCGAAAGTTGGTGATGATCTGAGGAATCTCCGCGATGCCCCATGCGATGACGGAAGTCAACCCTAGCACGAAGGAAACCTCGTCGCGTGTTGAACACACGCAGTCACCGAACCAGTGTTGCGTCCATCGCCAGGCCGTAAAGCCGCAGGTTGCAGGGCAATCGGTGGGGAGACTCGCCATGACGGCCGGTGTCGGTGGTTTTCAGATCTGATCAAAGCAGGGAAGAATCTCTGTCTCAAAACGAAACGCGTACCACCACGCACCACCGCGTCCTGTTCCGTATCCCGCGCGCCTCGGCTTACCACGGACACACCGTTTCCCTGACAACTACTCGCCTTGCTCGACACCGGAAGCGCGCCGCGGAAAAGCGCGGCGACGGCGCGTCCGCGAGTGCCGTGCCCTTTAGAGGTATCAAACGACAATGGCGTTTGATACCTTTTATCGCCAAAGGGCACCGGCGCAAAAAATATCGTCGGCTTTTTACTTTCCACGCTCGGCACTTCCCAGGAGACCCCGACGGTGTCTTGACCGGCGAAGGAAGCGAGGACCCCCCCACACACACGCGTGAGGACAGACGGACCCGACAACGGGCACGGCACGGCCCCGTCAATGTTCTCCGCGTTGCGAAGCCGCGGGGGGGTGGGGGTGGGGGGTGACACGCGGGGATTAAGGTTCGGAAATACGTCTCGAGATGCGCTATCGCGAGAAGCATCGTCACCATCTCAGATCTTAGATGAAGAGCAACAGGAGACCGTCGTGCGTGACTTGGAGGGCCAAGCGCTAAGGTCCGCGAGACGGTGGCGAGTAGTGTTCGGAAGTGTCTCTGTTCTTTGTGGTGCGTTTTTCACAAGACTCGCGTGTATCACCGCGATGAGCGACGGTACGAATCTGGACCGAGTGTGGAGTCAGCCCGTGCATCTCGAGCTGTACGTGCGTTTTCACGACCCGCCCGTTACGTTGTTCCATGTTTTCTGGCTAGACGCGACCACCGCGGTGGCACTGCTGCTAGCCGGAGCCTCCATGTGTGTGTCGTGTGTATCGACATTAGCAGAAGCACCCGCGGGGGATCGAATCCTTTGGAGGGGACGCTTTGCAAATATTTGCGGCGTTGCGGGGATTGGCGCCGGCGCGGCGAGCGCAGCCGGGTGGGTCGCCGCGCTCCGGGAAGTCGCGCGAGGCGAGTCAAGCGATACCGGGTCTGTTAGTCCGCAAAAACTGTGGATCGCGTGCCTCGCGTTGCTTCTTCCGATTGTGTGCTACCTGTGCGACAAGGCACTTAGTCGCACGATCCAGGAAATGCGAAGCTTGAGAAACTCGATGTACTCGCACAAAAGAGCGTAGAGTTAGTTTTGAGTTTTCAACGCGCGGACGACATCGTCTCGAAGTTTGGATTCTTGGAATCTTTTCTCCCTGGGTTTAGGGTTTATACAACCCTAAACCCTGCCGCCCTTCTCCAGTCACGGCCCCGTGAGCAACCGCTCAATCGCCGCAGACACGTTCCCCATGCACTGCTGCAGCACGCGGATGTTCTGCGCTTCGTCGAAAAAACCCATGTCCTTCATCTGTGTCAGCTGCGCGGCGTATAGCTCGGCGGGGGGGGTTCCATTTGGCGCACCCACCGGCCCTCCTCCCATGCCTCCAAAGCCCCCACCCATACCTCCTGTACCCCCGTTCCCCATACCCCCCATCGCCCGCATCATGGCAAGCTGGCTGCGCAGCGTGTCGGGATTGGTCATCTGCCGTAACATCTCCGGGTTGCTCAACATCTCCCGCATCCCGGGGTTAGTTTCCGTCATGTGACGCAACGCGGGGTCGCTGTCGATCATCTGCTGGAAAACCTCCGGGTTGCTCATCATCTCCCTCATCATCTGCGCCATCACCGGGTTCTCCAGCATCTGCGAAAAAGAAAAGAAAAGTGTCAGTCATGTATTGGGCGATGTATGGACAAACAGTCACCAGCTGAGAGATAAAACAGTGTACCTGGATTTGGGAAATGCAATTCGTACCTGCTCCATCTGATTAAGCATCTGTTGCGGGTCTCGGCCGGCCATGCCACCTCCCATCCCGCCCAAGCCACCCATGCCCATCGCGTCACCACCGCCACCGCCACCGCCCATGCCTCCAAACATGCTCGCGAAAGGGTTGCCCGGATTCCCCACTCCCGCTGGGTTCGAACCCGGGACGTGTGGGGCCCAAGGATCGGGGGTACCACCCGCGTTGCCACCCGCGGCGGTGTTACTAGTCTGCGTATTCGCCCCCGCCACCGGGTTCGCGGCGAACATAGCGGCGAACGGGTTGTTCGGGTCCGATAAGGTTGAGTTAGTTGTGTTTACCCCCCTGCCCTCCGCGGCGCGCATCATGGGCTCGCTCACATCGTTGTGCATCCTTGAAAGCGCGTTGAATCCTTCGGGGTGCGCTTCGATGTTCGCCAAACTTCGGTCGGTGAGCCGCATCTGTTCCGCCATCAGGTTGGGGTTCGCGGCGACTTCGAAAGTCCGCCGTAACGTCTCCGGGTCGTTCAACGCATGACCAAGCTCGGGGTTCTGCTCAATAACCTCCCGCATACGCGGATCCGCGTTGATCATCTGCCGTAACATCTCGGGGTTCCGGGACATCTCGTCCATCGCGCCGCGCATCATGGGCGAATTAAGCATATCCCTCATCATCCCCGGGTTCTGCTGCAGCTGCTGCTGCATCTGGTTGAATTCGGGAGCGCCGCCCGCGCCGCCGCCGAAACCGCCCATACCTCCACCCATGCCTCCCATACCTCCGAAGCCTCCCATGCCTCCGAAGCCACCTCCCATGTTTCCGGCGTTATTTGCGGGCGAAGGCGCGATTGGCGCCGGCGCGGCTGGCGCGGCGGGTGTCGCCGCGACTGCGGCTCCAGGCGCCAGGCCTTTCACTAAGTGCACGGTGTGCTCCGCGGCGAGACCTGCAATTTTTGATTGAAATTGGTGACTGTGGGTCAGGAGGTGGGCATAAGGTACTCTTTCAACGAGAAGTCTGAGATCGAGATCTCAGTCTGAAAAAGTGCGTCGACGACCTGAATCTGACACGCGGGCGCGCTCTTCGTCCGACTGGGAGTTCGCGTGCTTTTCGGGGCACCGCGTCGCGAGTCATGTGTGTGGCATGACGTGCCATGACGTGACACACCACACACACGGTTCCCTAAATCCGTGGACCGCACACGTACCGTAGCTCTCCAGCGTCCGTTCATCCTTCATAACGTGGCCGCGGTAAATGAGCCTTTGTTGCGACGCAGGGACGTTGGCTTTGTCACTGGAGGCCAGGGTTTGCTTTAAATCGCTGACCAACACACCGAGCTCAACACTAACCGTGATCTTCGCCCCGGAAGTCGCCTTGACGTGGATCGTGGGCATCGTGTTTGGGGGACTCGCGACACGCCTCTTCGCGGACCAATCTGACGGTCGACGCTTAGGGAAGCGAGTTTCGAGGCGAAAGTGGGAAATTTACAGAACCTCGTGTGACGTGTTTTCCCTTTTTTCGAGCGACGCTTTTGAGATTGATTGTCCCGTCGCGACGCGCGGTACGCCTCACTAGAGTCGCGCACCCCGTGTGTCCGTCCCATCCGTCACGATGGCGTCTTTCACCATGGCGTCGTTGGGGGTTTCCCACACGGTACGTGTTTGTTAATGTTTCGTATTGGGCGGCGCGGCGCAATGGCCGGCGCATGCACGCGTCATCGTGACACGCGTTAAGGGTTTAGGTCGTCGTCTTTCTGATGGCTCGCCGCTTCCGCGACGGCTTCCGACGCCGCCGGCCTCGTGCGACCGCGGTTCCGGCACGAGCTCAGCGCGGTTCGGCGAGCGCGGCACGGACGCACCTTTCCGTGACACCCGGCGGTCCGGTTCACGACGCGAAAGCACCGCACGCGTTTCCGACGCGGCGTCGGCATCGGCACGCGATATCGACAGCGCGCGTTATCCTGTTCGTTCGTCAATGATTCTTTTCACGAATCGTTCTCTGACCCTGTTCCCTACAATCCATCCATCCCCCCAGACAAACCTCTCGTCCTCGCGCTCCGCGATGGCGGGCTCGCGCGTGCGTATGGCCGCTCCTGTTGCCGCCGCGCGGCGAGAACGCGTCACCATGACCGTCGTGGCGGACGAAGAGCGCCTGCGGCTGCACAACCTATCCCCGTTGAAAGGCGCGCGGCAAAAAAGCACGCGCAAAGGCCGCGGGTACGGCGCCGGGCAAGGCGGGACGTGCGGTTTCGGTATGCGCGGGCAGAAAGCGCGGTCCGGCAGGGGTACACGCCCGGGGTTCGAGGGGGGGCAGACCCCGATGTATAGGAGGTTTCCCAAGCTGAAAGGTATCGCGGGGGGCATGGGCGCGGGGCGTGATAAGTTCGTCATCGTCAACGTGGACGACATCGCCGCGGCGCTGGCGTCCTCAAAGCTCGATGCCGGGTCCGACATAACGATTGAATCTTTGAAGTCCGCCGGGGTGATCACCGCGTCAGGGCACTACAGGAACCTGCCCCTGAAGGTGTTAGGGAACGGCGACCTCCCCTCTGGGGTCACCGTGCACGCGCACGCGTACAGCGAATCCGCGAAGACGAAGATCGAAGCCGCTGGCGGTGTGGCTACCCTAATCCCCACGCGCCCGAAGTGGAACCGGCAAGTCGCCAAGGCGGCGGCGCTGGCGCTGGCGACGGCGTAAGCTTTAAAGAGGGTGTAGGGTGTTTGTAAGACCCGTCTATTTCATTGCATCGTAGTGACCAAATGCGTCGGAGTCTCATCTTTTTGCCCATCGTCTCGCACTGACTGCACTACATTTAAAATCTACGCTACTCGGCCCGGGTCGGTCCTCGCTCGTTGTGTCGGTCGCCACCCGTCCCGTCCGTTTCTGTGCATCAACCCTAGTCTATCTATATCACCTGAGGCGGTGTTTGCACTTCGCGCTCGTCCCGTTCGTTGTCATCACGTGGCACGCTCGCCAGCTTCGCCTCCAACATCTCGAGTTTCCCCTCCACGCCGTGAATTCGCCGCGCCAAATCAACGAGCTTGCGCTCGCACGTAGAGGAAACCGCGTTGAGCATATCAACCGTCTGCGCGCAGAACGTGTTGACCAGCACTACCGTTTCCTGGTCAGGCATGGGCGAGACCGTGGTGGCGCCCGCGGGGGATACCTCCGGCGCCATGGAGAATGCGGTCGCACTGAAGATTGATACGTGACGATTTGAAGGCTAAAAAAACAGCGCGCTAAACAAATCTAAAGGTTCTACTCATCCACGAGCAAATCCATCCCCCGGTCCACACCCCTCCCTGATACGTACAGCTCGTGCGTTTGCGTGGAGACGTACAACTCGTGTAGTGCGCTTCGGCTGGCGTTCCTTAAAACGGTTCGATGGGCGTCCATCGCTTCGCGCGTTTCTTTTTCCGCGATAAAAACCGAAACTTTCCTCTCCAAAACATCAACGGCTTCGGTTTTCTCGCCGAGAACCTCTAAGAGGGTCTCGTGGTCACGCATCAGCGCCGAGTGTTTTGCCCGGGATTCATTCGCGTCACAACGCAGTCGCGCCAGGGCTAGTCGGGCCTTTTCTTTCGTGAATGGCCGTTCTTTTTCAAGGGAACCAGACGCAGAACTTTGCGCTTCAAAAGATTCAGAGTTGGTCTGTTCAGAATCCTCCTCCCCAACCAGCGCGCCAGCCGCGATCTCGACAAGCGTCCCCTGCGCCAACCCCAGCCGAGCCGTTACGTCAGCCGTTTCGAGTCTCGCCTTGTGCAGGGTGTCTTGAAATTTCAGTTCAGCCTCGTTAAGCGCGGTCCGGACCAAGTCAGTCTGCGCTACGCGTTCTTTCGCCAACAAACGCTTCTCCCGGCGCGTCAACGACGCTTCGTCGATTTCATCCTTAAAAACAAACGCGCCGCGCCGCGCCGCGACCAGCGCGTTCACGTCGAACCCGGACCCGACACCGGTTTCGGCCGGTTTGTCATTCTTTCTCTCTCGAGACCGAGGTACCTTGCCCTTGTCTTCTGTGTCTGTTGTCACCTTCGGCGAACGTCTCACCTTTTCCGCGTCGTTCTTCTCGTTTTCTGTCACCAAGCCTTCCAGCCGGTTGATTGTTTCCCTCGCCTCGGCCAGGTCACCCGCGAAACGCGCGTGACTCACACTGGTTTCCGTGTTCTGCAGTACCAGCGAGCGGAGTGTTTCCTCAGCCTCCACCAGTCGTTTCTCGTTCGCCGAAAAGAGCTCATCGCGTTCGTTACTTTCCGCCGCCGCCGCCGCCGCCGCCGCGTTCGCGCGCGCCGACTCCGACTCGGTCGCCTTTACTCGAGCTCGCAGGGCGTCGACAACGCCCCGGTGGTCCAGAGTGACTCGCGAGAAACGTTCCGCGCTCGTCGCGAGTTCTCGTGTCAACGCGTCAACCCTCGCCGTACGCTGTGCTAGTTTTCCACCTAAACCCTCAACCTGGTCCGCAAGCGCCCGGACCCGCGAGTCTGTATCGGTTGTTAATTCCTTTAACTCCGTTTGTAGCCGGCTCGCGCGTTTGTTCGCGCTGGAAACCAGAAACGCGGTTTCCCCAAGCGCCTCGGCAACCGCGGCGTCTACGGACCGTCCTAAACCCTCCCCTTTCCGGGCTCGAACCTCCGCCACGGCTAGGTCCGCTTCGAAAGCATCCGAAGCGGCGCGAAGGGCGCTGTTCGCTTCGTCGGCTAAACGGCGACACCGCGCCGCCTCCGCCTCCGCCGCGGTGGTTCTTTTCTCGAAAGCACCCAACGCGTGTTTCGCTTCTTCCCCGAAAGCAGCCTCGGCAGCGTTTGTCGCCGCTTCCAGGTGCTGTCGTAGTGACGTTCGTTCATTCGCCGCGTTCTGTTCCGTCAACGTCGCGCGCCGGCGCAAATCGGTAATGATCAACGTTGCTTCTCTCTTTTCTTTTTCGTGATCTTCAGCCGCGAACCGGCTTTGCGTTTCCATCTTTTTCAGTTTAGTCATCACACCGTCCCTCTCCCTGAGCGCGTCTGTTACCCTCAACTCGAGCTTACGTCGCTCGCCGTTGCACGCACCAACCTCTCTTTTTTGGGCCTCCAGCTCGCGTTCGCGCGTTCGTAGCCGATCTTGACTAGCCTCGAGTTTCTTCTTCACATCGGAACCGTCGGTCGACGTTTCAAGCACCTGTTCCTCTAGCTCATCCCGTTGCCTGGTCAGTGAGGCGATGACTTGTTTGGAATCGTCCAAACAAGTCTGCAACCCTTTTAGTGTCTCGGCGTTTCGTCCGGACGACGCAGTGTCACCACCACCACCACCCATCGAGGTGGCTTTCCCTCGCAGCTCTTCGTTTTCGTCACGCAGCCCTTCGTTGATGGCGCCGAGCGTGGCGAGTTTCCGTCTCAACGCGTCCATGTCTTGTGGATTTTGAGGAGGACCCCCCGGGTGGCCGGCCATCGCGCGAACGAAACGAAATGGCGAGTCCCACGCGCGCGCGCGTGGGTCTGGCGGGTAGTAGGAGAGGAGGCATCACTCGCAGGGTCCAGTCGTGGTTGACACGATGAGACGATGTTATGAACTGGATTACCCCAAGCGACATGTCGACCCATGCAAAGAACATTCCAAGGAGGATGCCCTCGTTTTCCACGCGCCCACACCCAATCGCGCGAGGTAGGCCCCGTCGCCTCTCCCGCGCGGTCGACCTCGCCTTCCAAGTCAGGTTCACTTTACGGTCGCGAAAGGATTCCCGAAAGGCGGACCGCGATCGCCTGAAGTCGTACCCGCGAACCCGCCGTCGTCATCACCGCGGGCCTCGATCCTCCCATCGATCGATCGATCGTGGCTCCTCGATTGCGACATTGCGCACGCGGCGCGTCACGCAAAAGCGCGATGGACACCTTGGTAAGCCCCTTGTGCTCTTTAAATCACCCCAGTTCGCTTCGTAACAGGGTTGGTACTCGATATCAAGACCGATCGTTGCCACAAGGCGACGCGCCCTGGGCGAACCCGACCCCCCGACCCGCAGATCCGCGGCCGCCAGCCCCGGTTTTTTGGCGGGCGATTGCGTTTGGGGTCGTTTTTGTGTCAGCCCCGTGGTGGTTCGATCCGCGCGTGGGTGGTTCACGCGACACCACACACCACCGCGAAAGCCCGCATCGCAATCGCGCCAGGCTTACGAAACGAACCGCACAAACCCGACGCGAAACGCGAGTTCCGAAACCCACCAGGGGACACCCCATCGCGGGCACCCATTCGGATTTTGCCACCCTGGTGGAATCCGCCAGGCAGGGTTTTGGAGAGGAGGAAAAGGGAAGCCTCTTTTTGGGCAAGGCCAGGCGTTTTTTTGTAATCACTCTTCGCGCCGCGGCGACGCGCCATCCTCGACGAACCTAACTCGACCCTAACTCCCACTAACTCCCACTGCGACCCACTAACCCCAATCCCACGTCCCTGTCCCCTTCCCCTTCCCCGAAAGGCGTACACCTCCGGGCGCCTGAAAGTCGCGTCTCTGTTCAGCGGGTGCGGGGCTCTTGACTACGGGTTGACGCTCGCGGGGCACGAGGTACGTGTTGGGGCTTTCTCAAATCCGCCCGACACTGTTTGCCCATACTCGTACCAGAAGGGACGTCTTACCTCTGCCCTGACTGTTTGTCCATACATCGCGATACACAAGACTGACACTTTTCAATTACACTCACAGATCATTCTTCAAACGGAAATGCACCGGGAGGCGCGGGAGGTTTTAGCGGCGCGGTTTCAAGGGATTTGCCAGCCCAAAGAACCCAGCATGTTGGAGAAGCTCCCACCGGATGTGGACCTTTTAGTCGCTTCGGTGATGGACGCCGAATTAGAAGGGAGCTGGAGGGAGAGCTGGAGCAAAGATTCGGTGGCGAGCAAGCTGAAACAAGTGTTGCGGCTAATGAAAACAACCCCCGTGGCGTGGGTGTTGATCGAAGCTCCTTCGTCGTTGCTGGAGTCCGCGGATGGCGAAGCCGTGCCCGTGGTGTGCGACCTCGTGTCCGAGTTTGAGCGGTTAGGTAAGTGTTTCCCAAATACCACATTCCGCCGACTGATTGCCCATACGAGACTGACATTTATTTTTACAATCTCAGGGTACCGGTGGGCGCACCGCACAATCGCGGCGGCGAGCTTCGGCGTGCCTGATTTGAAACCGCGGGTGTTTCTGTTGGGGTCGCGGCACGGCGACCCCACGGATGTGCTTTTTGCGGACGACGCGGGCGTCCCCCGAGATTCCCTCATCGCCGAATCCGTGGGCGGCGGTCTCGGCGCCGACGGCGCGCCGATAAGCGCCAGACACAGCTTCGTGTTTAACCGCCGACCTGCACACGAGGGGGGGCACATTCAGGTTTTTTCCGACGTCGTGCAGGGTTTCTTTCCGAGTAAAGGGTCATGTGCGTTAACCGAAGCGGCTGACTTGTCCCCGATGGAGGCGCACGACGCGGAGCGGTTGCAGGGCTTGCCTCCTGGGTGGACGTTAACCAGGAGGCCGGGAAGCGCGCCGTTACTATCCTCTCTCGGCGACGCTACCGAAGCCGCGAACGACGACGAATCCAACCGGTGGATCGCGTTGGCGTCATCCCTGGGGTGTGTTCCCGCGGCGCGGTGGATCGGCCAGCGGTTGGCGCAGCCGTACAGGGCCAAGTACGACGCGACTGGGGCGAACGCGCAGCCGTTCGACGCCCCCGTCGTCGTGCCGTGGCCAGCCGCCGCGTTCAACACCGGGGACGGGCGGAAAGGTGAGGCACTTTGAAAAGTTTCCCGAATCAAAGACTCCCTGTTTCTGTTTTGACGATGTCCAGAGTAATTACTCAGGCCACGTTACGAAATACTGACCCTTTTCTGGCAAAACGTAAAAAGGCTCGCCCGTGTCACCGTTTCCCCTGCCGGTCACGCAGTTGCCCACCCTGGGGCAGTTCATATCCAATGGCGCCCGAACCGACGGTACCCAAAACCAAATCACGAAAGAAACCGCGCTGGAGTGCGTCTGCGCGTTGCGCAAAGCGGGGTGGCAGCCGCCGCCGCGGTTGGTCGCGATGGAGGTCGCTGCGGAAGCCGCCGTGGCGGCTGGGGTGACTCACCCTGGATTGAACCTTGGTGACGGTTCGGGCGGTGTTAAAAGAAACGCGCCTAACCAGTCCACGTTGGGCAATGGGTCGTCCCTGTATGGGCAACAAGTCATGGGCGACGCCGCCGCCGCGCAAGCCGCTTTAGCGGCGCTGGCGCCGATGATGGCGGCGGCGGCGGCGGCGGAGCAGGCTTCGGTTTTCGCCAACGCGGAAGCCGTGGCGGCGAGGGCGTCGTCGCAGCACGGCGACGAACACGACTACGCCAATCACAGGACGAAGAAAACCAAAACCACGCACGCGCACGGCGATCACGCATCCGGGAAGAAGGTACGTATTGTATTTCCCAAATCCCAAGACTGTTTGACCATAGAAGACTGACACTTTTCTGGCAAAACTCAAAAGGTGAAGAAAGATTTTGGAAATGTCGACTCCCCGCGGGGGAAAAGCGGAAAAGGCGCCCCCATCGATCCCATCTCAACCGACGACTCCTACACCGTCGCCGGGATTACCCTCCGGAACAAGCTGAAATCGCAAATCGTCTGGGCCAAGCTCCCCGGGCACCCGTTCTGGCCTGGGTTGAATGTTGGTCTGGGAGGCGGCAGCGACGGGGACGTGGTGCCCAACGAAACGCGCGCGATGGGGAAGGTGAGGAACTTTCCCAATCACCACACACCGCCTCTGCGATTGCCCATACTCGTCCTGCGAAGGGAGCATTACGACCAGAAGGGCGCATTCCCTCGGACTGTTACCCTGACTGTTACGTATACTATGGAGTACGGTATACCCTTCCCAATCCCTCATACCAATCCCTCATGCACATGGCCGAGAGACTGACACTTTCTTTTTCATCGTGCCAGGATGGCGAATCCCTGGTTATTTTCTACGGCGAAAACTCCTTCGGGTGGGTTCGGGAGGACCAGGTTCTTGATTTCAAACTCGCATACGCGGAGAAGGCGCGCGAGCCGGTGCGGAACAAAGCTCGGTTCAACTCGGCGCTTAACGAAGCGTTGCGGGATATCGAACAAAGGGACGACGGGTTCGTCCCGCCTGTCATCGCGCAGCGTGGGAAGAGCGGCGGACGCGGGCACGGGCACGGCCGCGGGGACGGGGACAAAACCCCGAAGAGCGTCGCGCAGACCCCCGCCAGCTCTGGGGGCGACGGTGGCGTCGGGGAGCACGGGGAAAAGGCGTCTGGGGAGAAGTCGCAGCTGGGGTTCACGGGGAAGGAGCACCTTGTCGGTAGTTCCAACACGGCTGCCGGGGAGAGTCTTAAATCAAGAGATCTCTCCGCGAAAGCCAAAGCCGGGTTGTCCCTGATGGACGCCGCAACCTTGGCGGCGCTGCCACAGGCAAACACCCAGAACGGCGACGCCGCCGCGGCGATGGCGGCGATGGCGGCGGCGGCGGACGAAGCCGTGGCGCGGGGCAACCGGAAGATCGAAGGGTGCGCGTGCCGGGTGTGCAGCAGCCCTACTTCGCAAGACGTGTGCCTGCGAATCGAAGCGCAGCGCATGTGCGGCAAGTACCCCGTCGGCGCGATGCTGGCACTACAAGGCGGCGCGAGCGTCGGGAACAACATCGAAATATACTGGCCCTTGGATGAGGTGCACTACGTCGCGCAGGTAACCTCGTACGACCCGTCCGAGCTGCAGCACATGGTAACCTACGAAGCGGACGGCGTTCGCGAGTTTCTGTGTCTTTGGAAAGAGGACGTCAAAGTTCTGGACGGGCCGCATAACGCGTCGCGCGGCGACGGCGGGCCGAGCGCGCCGCGCGCCGCGTTTGCGAAACCGAGCGAAACCGGCGCCGAAACGGTGACGCACCCGGGGAATCCGGGCGAAGAAGGCGCTCAGGAACAAAAGGAAGCATCTGAGGACGCGGACGCGGCGTTGCTTATGGGGTTGCAGTGATAAGGGCGAGATGTTGTTACAATAATAAGTAGTGCCCACTTGGTCTGTGGCTTTTTCGATGAGTACTGCAGCACTAGTAGTGCTGCAGCACCGTGGTACTCGTGATGGCTCGTCGACTTTTCGTGCCACCTTTTTCGAGAATCTGCTTTTGGCCACGTGGACGCTGCTCGTTCCGAATTCAGACCACGCACGCGCGACGGCGTGCGTCCCCCCACTCCGCACAGCAATGGGAAACCTGCTGTGTCCCCCTACGCGCCCGTCAAGAGACCCGGACTGGGAGCGGCGACGGCAGCGAGCGGCGGCGAGTGGTAGGGACGACCGAACGAAATCGCTGAATCCCACCCTCCTTCCTTCTGAAATCAACGCGCTCCCACTCGAACGGTTCCACACCCCCACCGAGATGCGCGCCTGGCCGGTGAAAAGGCTGAAGGATGAGGTGAAACAGGCGCGGCGGAACTCCCCCGCGGACCGGAGTGTTTTGTCCGGCCCAATGCCGCTTGAGAAAGAGGAGCTTGTTGCTGCGTTGAGGTTCGCCAGGGGCGGTGAGACCGGGGAAACATGTAATATTTGCTTCGACCAATACGACGTAGGCGACACCTACCGCGTGCTTACCTGTGGACACAGGTTCCACATCGAGTGCGTCGACCGGTGGCTACGAAGCACGTCCTTGCGGTGCCCGCTGTGTAATCACGACACGCGGGAAAAGTGGATCAGCGCGGGTAAGTAGTTTGTTAAGGAGGTAGGTAGTGCAGAGTCATTTAGTCGAGATTAGAAGTAGTTTGGATGTGGTCATCACTATTCCATAAATAAAGTGCACTACGGGTACCCCATAGGTACCTCCCACTATCACCCTTTAGGACTCGCGTATCTCTTGGAGCTTGGAGATAACTCGTCGTGCAGACCGAACCATTCCCGCTTCACGTCGATCGCGATCAGTTTCTTTTCGGCTTCGCGCAGAAAAGAACTTCCACCCGGAAGCGTGTTTGCCGATCGATTCGCCGAACGCGAGACTGTTTGCGCATACGGCGAAAACGAACTCAAACCCCCGTCGTGCGTCGGCGAGTACGCAGTGTCCCGCGTGTAGGTCGTTTTGTGTGTGTGAGGAGTCACCAACTCTCCTCGCGCTTCTTCCACTCGCGCCACGTTGTGAGTCGCTTCGGACGGCGTCGTGTGCTGCGAGTTTTCCCTCGCAAAATCAAGCCCGTCCTCCGTGCCTTGCGAATCCTCCGTCTCCTCGTCCACCTCTTGTTTTTGGGACCCTCTTTGGGAGGACAGTGGCGAATGATTTGTACCCACACTTACCCTTCGCGGCGAAAACAGGTTGAGCAAGCCCTGGAAAGGCGACACCGGGGGTGATACTTTTTCCGAACTCACCGGCGCCGGCGCCGGCGTCGCCAGAAAAGCAGACGCCGCCGCGTTCGCCAAAGCGGCGGCGATCACGTCGTCCGAGGCTAGTTGCCCATACGGCGAGGATCGCCAAGTCGGCGTACCCACGCTCCCTGTGCTTTCGCCGCCCGGAGAGGTGCACGGAATTTGCTTTCGCGCTTTGTTTTGGCCGCGGTTGTGTTTTCGCCCGCCGGCGCTCGGAGTTGAAACCACGTCGTCCATTCCTACAAACGCGTCACCGAGGTTCGATGCCCTCATCACTGCAAAATCCCTAAAGCCTCCAACCCCACTTTCCACCGACCCCGGGGTACTCGCGATCGCCCTCGTTGCCTCTGCGACCGCCGCGGCGACGGCGGACGGCGAACGCAACGTCCCGGCCCCCGCGGACGCGTTTTTTTGCGACTGTTTGCGCGTACGAACCCGCGTCGCGGCGTTGTCACCGGGAGTGCGCGCGTTTCCAGTGGGAGATAGCGGGTTGTTCAGGTTGACAAAATCGCCAACCTCTGACTCCTGTTTTTTGGGAACATTCTCCGCGCTTCCGAAGACGTTCGACACGAAGCCTCCGAAGGATCGCTGCGGCGACGGCGTGGACGGTTGGTCGGCGTCGGTGTTAATATTCCGCGCGGCTTCGTTTCCATACTCCCCAGACTGCGTAACCGACGCCTTCATCATCAAATTTGCCGCCTCCGGGTCCGCTTTTATTACCGCCAAGCCTACTGACAAAGCCGCGTCCCTGTCCTCCAGCGCGGCTTGGGCTTGATGTAACTGCTCGGTTGACTTTTTAACCGCCGCTTCAGCTTTCGCCAGTTTTTCAGTAGTAGACTGGTCCAGTTCGTTTCGCGAAAGCTCCGCGTCGCGCAACTCCGCGACGGCGCGGGATCGAACCAGGGACGCTTCTGTGGCGCGTAGCTCGTGTCGCTTTGACCGTAACGCGAGTGATGCGCAGTCCTCGGTTTTCTTTGCGAGACGGGTGCGTAACGTATCAGCCTCCGCCTCAGCGGCGGCGGCGCGCGCTTCCAAACAAGTCAACTCAACTTCCTTGACCGGCGTTTCCTTACCTCCGGTGAGCCATCCAGTGATACCCAGGGTGGTACTCCTAGTACTACCTCCTGGAGAATTCACCTCCGAGTTAGTTCTGATATCCTCGGGCAACATCGCGCAAATCGCCTCGATGGACTCGACGTGTCCCTGCGCCGTCGCCTCCAGCGTTGCCCTGCGTGAGATAACGCGCCCGATTTCTGCTTTCTGGTGAAACGAGTGTTCATCGTTTACGTGTCCGGACTGTTTGCCCATAGCAGTCGTCCCCCCTTGCCCTTCAATCTCAGCAAGCAAACGACTCAAGACCGCCGCTTCCCGGTGACACTCCACCAAACCCACCCAGTGCGTTTCGCGTAGAGTGAGCTTGGCGCACGTGTCTCTCGCGTCTCGCAACGCCCCCGACGAAACGCCGTGCGCCGACGACGCCGCCGCTCGAGCGGCGCGCGCCTCGTTCAACGCCTCGAGCGTTTCTTGCGATGAGTAAAAGAAAGTGTCAGCCGTGAGTCTCGTGTTGGGCGATTTGTACCGTGAGTGAACAGTCTTGTTTTCTGTCGCACTTATTGTGGTGGTAAGACTTGCGTAACTGCACTGCATACGTGGCATCAAACGGCCGGTGCCTGGATTTGGGAATTAAATACGTACCTTCCCTCGCCAAGCCCTCCGCCGTTTCCGCCAAAGCCGCGCGTACGCCACACGCGGCTCGCTCCCGCGCGAGGTCATCCTCTGCGAGACGAGCCCTATTCTTGAGGAAGGCTTCGGTTTCTTTTTTTGAGCACAAGTCGCTTTCGATTTTTGCTGAGATAAATAAAAGAAAGTGTCAGTCTTGTATGGGAACACAGTCTCGGGATTTGGGAAAGGCCCATCAAGTACCTTCCAAAGTTTCAACACTACCTTCGCAGGTCGCCAAAGCCGCCTTGGCGCGGAGAAGTCGTTTTTGACAAACAGCGCTCGCGGCGGCTCTTCGCCACGTCGCCGCCTCCGCGGCGGCGGCGGCAGCGTCCACGGTGCCACGTCTTTGAGTGGTTGACGCGAGTGTACGCTCGTCGCACTCCACCGCTAAGTCAGCCAGGGCGTCGTTCGCGACGCTTCGCAACACGTCAACCGCCCGGAGAACAGCGCCGGCGTCGGCGGCGGAGGCGTTGATTTCGGTTTCCGCGGCGGCGGTATCGGGAGTATCAACACCCGCGGTAGTTTCATCCGGACCCTTCCCGTCACCCGAATCCGCAAGTAACGCCCTAATTTGTCCCCGCAACGCTTCGTTCGTGTCCGCGGCTTGCTTTTTTTCGTGTGTAAGCCGCGCCAGGGCTCGGTTGTCTGAGATGAGTAAAAAGGAAATTGTCAGTTATGTATGGGCAGACAGTCGGAGGGATTTGTGAAATACAGTACGTACCTCGGTGTTCCGCGAGGAGTTCGTGAAAGGAAACGTTCCCTGGAGTGTTCGCGTCGTCTTGCGATAAATAAAAGAAAGTGTCAGTCTTTCGTAATGTGAGTGAGTAATTACTCTGGACAATCGGCAGAGGTAATAGTCCCTTCTGGTACGAGTATAGGAACACAGGGAGGCTATGATTTGAGAAAGCCGGCACAAGCGTACCTCCGCGGCGGTCCCCAAACTCAACCTTCGCGTGCCGCACGTCCGCGAGTTCGTTACGCAACACCCGCAACTCCACCCGAAGTTCGTCGATTTCCCGGAATCGCGACGAAGCGTCCGCGACGTGCACGGCGTGCGCTACCCTTAGTTCGTCTCGTAACGATTTGATTTTCCTGAGTGACTCGTGGTCGTCGCGGTCATCGACGGTCGCGGCGGCGAGATCGGTGAGCAAGGTTTCGCGCTCGCGCTCCAGGGTGTCAACTCGGAATGCCAACGCGGCGACTTCGCGGCCGCGCACGGCGTACAACGCGGCGCGGTTACGACCGGTTTGCGTCGCGGAACCGGAGGGGTTGGAGGTGTCGTTTGTGTTATCAATCCCGCTCTCGTTATAAACGTCGCCAAACCCATCTCGGTGCGTATCAAACCCACCGCCTGCAGTACCCGCCACAACGCTAGCAGCAGTCTCCTCGGCGACATGTCGAAGCTCCCTCAAAAACCCCCGTTGATCCTCAGCTCGCTGGTTTTCCAACTTCAACAAAAGTTCTCGGCGTTTGTGCTTCTCGGCATCGCGCACGGACACGGTTTCCGCGGACGACGCCGACTTAACCGCGTCGAGCGTCGCGGCGTGCGCGCGGTGCGAATCGCCCATCTCCGATTTGCACAGACGCAACACTCGCCTCAAACCCGCGATCTCGAACCGCGCGGCGGTCAAGGCGGGGTCGTCGGTTTCATCAACTTCATCAGGTTCGTCGTTCGCGTTTGAAACGAGGTTTTCCCCTTCGGCGTCGAATACGACGCGCGTCAGTGTTGCTTCCAGTTGCCGCGTTTCAATCGGTGTGGTAAAGCCCTTTCCGGCGATAGCAGTATCGTCGTCCACCGTCCCGGACACGCCGCCAGACGAAGCCCGACGTCGTAAAAACCTGCCCAGCGAACTGGACGGCTTTGACGGAGAGTGCTGCGTGTTTAATTGAGCCGACGATGGTACCGGAGTTTCCCTGTTGGACGGAACCGACTCCTGTACCGGCGTGTTCTTTTCCGTCTTCTTCTTTTTGCTCGTGGCAGGTTTCGCTTTCGTCGGCGGGCGGAACACGCTTCCCGACGCGGTAACCGGCGTTCGTGCCACGAACTCTTTCGCAGGAGACGCTTCCCAGACACCTCGCCTTTCCGTTTTCTCCAGACTGCCGTTCGTACCACCCAAACGCGAAGCGTGGCCCCGCGCCGCTTGCTCCGCGCGACTCGTGACGGATGAATTTGTCGGTTCGCCCGGATTTTGATCATCCACTCGCTTTGACGCAACGCCTCCGCGCCGGCGTGAATCCTTCGCGGCGGTGACTAATTGCGTCTCCGCCTCCGGCAGCGCCCCTCCTTTCCGCAGCGAGACCACCGAGTCTGGTGACTGTAAAAACAACGCCAGCGCATCATCCACCGGGTGGCTGAAATCCACGGAGAAGTCGCTATAGAGCGCTAGATTTCGTAAAAAAAAGCAACACACCAAAAAATCGTAGCACGCCTTGAACGCGGATGCTTTGATGCCTTTCAGGTCCAGCACTGCGGGCGGCAGGTGAAGGAAGACACACATGTCCTTTAGTAGCTTGTAGTTGCTGCTCTGGTCTCTTTCGGGGGTCCCGCCGTCCTTCCCAACTCGCTTCGGGTACGAAACCCGGCACGCGTCGTACGCGTTTGGCCAGGTTTCCTTGACGCACGTCACGAGCGCGTTCCCATCTTTGAGCTCGGAAAACGAACTCACCGGCCTGCCGCACATTTCGCTGACCCACCGAAGCAGCTCCTGTTTGCCCACCATCCCGGTGGGGCGTTGTTTCGGGGGAGGCATGGCCGTGGTGTCCTTAAGGTCCGCGCCCGCCGCCGGGCGCCCGTACCCAGTACACTCAAGTCTCGGAAACGCGCGCCACCCAATGCGTCGGGGCTTCGAATAGAAACGTTTTGTGCAGTTTTCATCTGCAGTTTTCGGTAAACGGCCAGAAATAAGAGTTTTAGTGCAGGCGCGCGGATTAGTTGGCATAAATCCGCCGGGCGACTGCGGTGCCGTCGGGGGATCCGCGGAGGATGGCGCATAAACCGAAGAAACTCGTTGGTGGGAGTGCCGATCTGGAGACGGAAACGACGTCTAAGGCGGATGCGGGGGCGTCCACGGCGACGCGCGCTGAGGGTAGCGTCCTGGCGCAAGACGCGACGGAAGAATTCGTGTCCCCAGATGACCACCCCGAGGAGGTGCACCTCAGTCTGGAACCCGATGCGGTTCGGGTTCTGGTGGCGCGCGGCGGTGTACGCGCGAGTCACGGTGACTCTAAGATCACAGGGACGTCCGTGGTGGCACCAAACACGGAAGGTCTTGAGTCGTTAACCCCCGAGGACGTGGCCCTGGACCTGGAAGGGGAAGATCCCGGCGTGGAGATCCAACCTGCGAATGAAACCACAGACGACGTTTCTGATGCTGACAACAAAGACGACGACGACTCGCGCACTAGCGACGGCGACCAAGCGGACGACGAAGATGGCACGAGTGCCGAGGAAAAGCGAGCGCGACGCGCGATTCGGAAACAGAGCCACGGGCAATCCGTCGCCACGAGCGGGTACGAAACCCCCCCAGAGTCGCCGACGCGGTCGCCGCGGTCATCCGACGCGTCCGGGGCGTTCGCGACCGCGATGCGGTCCCCTGCTGCGTTTCTGCAAGTGTTTTCACGCGGAATGCGGTTGGGACGGAAAGAGAAACACAAGTCAGCATCAGCAGGTAGTGAAGGGCAACAAGGGAATGCGAAAGGCGAGGAAAATAACGCCACGGGCGACGTAGGTGATGGCGTTTTAGTCGCAGACGGCGAGACGACGACGGACCGAGACTTGCAAACTTCAAAGTCGCACAACGAGCGCCGCAGGGATAAGCGCAAAGCCAAGAAAGCGCGCCGGCGCCTAAAGAGGTTGGTGCACCACGCCAACACCATGGGCGCGGTGGTTGAGGCGAAGGAACAAACCACCACACAGCTCGCGCTTTGCATGCAGCTCGGTTTGAGTTTGAGTTTTCGGGGGCAGAAAATGGCTTGTGAATTCGCCGACGTCTCGGACGAGGCGCTGACTGAAAACGACACGTCGCGCGTTTTAGAGGTCGCGGGCGCGAAAGTAACGGACGGCAGCCGGCTACCCTCTTTCCGCTTCATCACGCACGCCCCGAGCAGGTTCGAACGCGTCCGAGCCGCGTGGGGTTTGAGTTTAAACAACTACGCTGAGTCATTCGAGTTGGAAACTAAAAAAAACCCGGAAACCGCGTCGGGTGAAAATCAAACCGCCGAAGCCGGCGAAGCCGGCGCCGCGCGTTTAGTCACCGAAAACCAGCCTCCTCCCACCCCTACGCGCAAACAGTCTGCCGGGGGGCACCACAAGCACACGACTTCCCGAACCTCCGTAGGGTCCAAGAGTGACGTTTCGTATTCCAACGCGAACAGCGACGACGACGACGACGAAGCGGGTGGAAAACGCAATCACGCAAACTCTTTTTTCGACGCCGGCGGAAACCTGGCGAGGGATACGTACTTACCCAAAGAAACGTCCCTGCGAATAATATCGAGCGAACACGCGTCGGGGAAGAGTAGTAGTTGGTTCTTCTGTAGCAAGGACAGCCGGTTTCTAGTCAAAACCTGCACGCAAAAAGAAATGCAGGTGTTGCTCGATATTTTGGGCGAATACAGCGCGCACGCGCAGGAACACAGGGGCACGTCGTTACTTCCGCAGTACTACGGCGTGTACTCCATACAAGTCGGCAGCCGCAGCGCGCACTTCATAATCATGAACTACTGGTTCGCCACGATGCACGAGATTTCCAAACGGTTCGATTTGAAAGGAAGCACGAAAGGCCGCAGCGCTAGCGCGAAAGAAAAAGCAAAAGGGAGCTCCGCGGTTTTGAAGGATTTGGATTTCTTGCAAAGCGGACTCCGGGTGGAGAACCCGTTGGCGACGAACGTGATGAACGCCATTGCGATTGACGTGGCGTTCATGGAGAGGAACAGACTGATTGACTACTCCATGATGGTGGGTTTACACTTTTACGGCGACCAACCAATGGGTGTTGCCCAGAGTGTTGAGGGTGTTGGGGTGGCGGGCGCTTCCCACGAAAAAGAGGACGGCAAAAAAGAAAAAGAGAAGAAACAACTCACCAGCGGCAGCGACGGCAACGAGTTAACTTCCGGCGGCGAGGACTCGGAAGCCCCCCCGGGGGCGCGGTCCCCGGGCCGGCGCCGGCGACGACACGGGTACGGGAGCTTCGGCTCGGGGCAGGTCAGCGTCGTTTCCGATTTCGGAAGTCCGCCCGCCACGCCGAAGGGAGGACGGACGTTGCCCGGGGGATTCGAAGGCGCTGCGCAGTTGAACTCGATCGATTCCGCCGCCGAAATCGTAAGCAACGACTTCACCGGTCCGTTCGCGGAACCCGCGGCGGACGACACGCGGTTACAGTTCCAGTTACGCGCGCTTGAAACCCCGTTCGGGCTTGCGTACCTAGGCATCATCGACATCCTGACCCAATACGGCGCTGTAAAAGTCGCCGAGAACCTCTGTTTGGGCAAAATCATGTGCGGCGCGGATATTTCCTGCCAGCCCCCCGACCAGTACGCCAAACGGTTCAAGCGGTTCATAGACGAAAACGTGCTTAAGGTACCGAATGACGCGAAGAGGGACTCGGAAGACACGGTGGTCCGTCGTGTTGTATTGTAGGTAGTCGGTATTGATTGATCGCTGTACCGTTGGTCGTCGGTGTTGATTGACGTTTTGTCAGTCGTCTGTTTCGCGTTTCTTCACGTCTGTTTCGTTTTCAAAAAGCAACCCTTCTTCGTAAGTCTCTTTCCCTCTCCCCGTCTCTTTCGCGTTTTCCTTCTCAAGAAGCACTACCCTCCGGCCGTCACCCTCCCCGTGTCTTTCACTTTCTCCTCCTCAAGAAGCAACCTTCTTACTTCGCCCACTTCGCTTCGAACCCCTTCCTTCCTTTGAAGACTGTTTCGTTCACGAGGGCGGCGAGTAACGCCCCGGCAAGAGGGCCCCACCAGAACACCCAGTGGTCGCGCCAGGAGTTCGCGACGAGCGCGGGGCCGAAGGATCGCGCGGGGTTGACGGAACAGCCGTCGATCGGGATGAGGAAAAGGTGACAAACAGTTATCGCCATCCCGATCGCAAGCGGCCCGAGCGCGCTGATGTGCAACGTGTTGTTCGACCGCTGCGGGTCCACGGTGGCGTACACCACGGTGAGAAGAAAAAAAGTCCCGATGACTTCCGCGATGAACGCCTCGTTCGCGGTGGTTTGGGGGCCGAGGAGTGAATCTTGAAAAGAAGTCACGCCGTTGGTTCCTCCGCCTCGCTTGTCGAAGAAACTCGAATCCAATTTCTTCGCCAGAAGAACTCCAACCACCGACCCGCCGAGTTGCGCGACGGTGTACTGTTTTTGTGAACGAAACGTGTCAGTATTGTTTGGGAAAACAGTGCGTCAGGATTTGGGAAACGCGCAATACGTACTAGAACCGCCCTGGCCACGGTCACCTTCTTCGTGACCGCCAAGCCCCAGGTTATGGCGGGGTTGAAGTGCCCGCCGCTGATTGGGGAGTAGGTGTAGATCAACAGGAAGATTGTGAGGCCGAACACCCAGCTCGTGATAAATCTTTCGTTGGAGTTCGTGATCAGCGACGCGATTCGGCTCACCGTATCGCTCGCCTCTGAATCTGTGGTGATTTCTGACGTATCAATCACTGGCCCGCCGTACACCGCGCTCGTCAGCGTGACGTAAAGCAGAATTGCCGTCCCGACAAACTCCGCGAGAAGCGCGCGCCAGAAAAGCGGGTTAAGCGTTTCTCGTTTGAAACTCTTAGGGTCGAAATCCAAACCGAGCGCGAAGGAATACCCGTACTCCTCGGAAACCGCGTTTATGTACGCGAGCCCGACGTCCAGTTTCAAGAAGCGGTTCGACACCAGGTTGCACTGGATCCAGCCTGGGGCGTTTTAGGGTGAGGTATTGATGCCCCGGAGAACGAGAGTCGTGTTGTGTTTTGGTTAGGTTTCTTTTTTGGCAAAGGGTTTAGGGTTTAGTTTAGGGAGAGAGTTGGTTTCGAGAGGAAGTTGTTGTGCTTGCGTGTTCCCTAAACCCTTCCACGCCACCGCACCTGGCCGGAACTCCGCTTTAGCTTCATCGGGAAGCAGGCCTTTGCCGAAGTTCATCTCGAGAGTTTGGGGTTCGTCGGTAAGCGCGCTGTCGTCCAACGCGGACGAACCGCCGCGGCCGCCGTCGAGGGGGGGGGTCTTGGAAACCACGACGGGGTTGGGGTTGGGAAACGCGGAGTCTTGCGCGCCCACGTTAAGCGCGGTGAGCACGCCGTCGTGTTGCGAAGTGGTGGCCATGTTGACTTGTCGAGGGTGTGGTGCGATGGAAGGCGTGATGAGATGCCTTTTGAAACGTCAGTCACGCGCGAGGCTGGTGTGCGTCGCGTGTTACGTCTACCTTCGTAACAACGACTAAAGATACCTCGTGGCGGGTGGCCACACGCACGCTTTCCGTTTCTCGGAAGGTTCGTTTGAATCAACTTGCGCACCTCTTTTCAAACCACGACTTTTGGCACGCGCCGCATATCTCTCCGCACGCGCGGTGGACGACACGGCACGCGACGAACGGCACGCGACGAAACACGCTCGGTCAAATGACAAACAGCGAATGCATCGTCGCCGTGGTCGTCGACGCGGCGGCGAGAGTGAAGAACGACGACGCGGCGACCGCGAGAACCACGCGAAGCGACACGCGCAAGGCCTTACACGAACACACCGAAGCCCTTTTCCACGAAGTGCTGCGCAAGTGCGGCAGCTTGGTGCACGAAGACACGTTCGGGCTTTCGTTGGTGGACTGCGCCATCCTCTCTGTGGTGAGCAAGTCGTTCCGACGAATCGTCACGACGAACGAGTGCTGAAGCGTGGCGCTTTGCGCGGTGGAAGACGCGTTCAAGTTCGTCCCCGAAAACGACCCCGAACTCGAGAAGGGCTCGGTGTGGAGCAAAGCGTTGGGCGACCCGCGATACTCCACGGAAGTTTGGGAGTCGTCCTCGGCGATGACAAAATACGACCTACTGTTACCGCACGCCAAGAATATCATCGCGGCCATGAAACACAGGTCTCTTCACGCGCCTCCGTCGGACTGGATGCTTGACGTTGAGGAGTTAAAAGCTCCACTCGATGAACCGAGACCTTCGTGGCGAACGCCCGAACAGCACGCCACGCGAACCGCGGAACTGCGCGGCGTGATCCACTTGTGGGAACACCACCTCTACCGCTACGAAATCGTGGTAAAACTCGTCATCGCCAACCGCTTCGCGCGCGGCTTTCCTTTCACGGACGATTTCCGGTGGTGTTGTCACCACGTCGAGGACTTCTTCGCGGGCCACGTGAAGTGGCGCGACTACGAGTTCGGCACGTATTCCTTGTCGTGGCGCGACGGGAACAACGAATTAATGTTTCGAATCAACTGCGGAGACGACGCGCACCTCGGTGCGCTGAACACGCCGAAGAAAATGGAGTTTACAGCGAACATGCTGGGCAGAAACGTGTACAAATCGCTCATGCTGCTTCCCCTCGACCTCGACGCGGTCGCGAAGAAGGTGCTGGAGGAAGACGAGTTCACGACCGCGAGGCTCGGGAAATTCGATCTGACCGTCGCGGATTTCGGCGACGACTGGCGCGATATCTACAAGTGGGAAACTCACGACCAGCTCGCGCCCCCGGGTCAGGCATGAACGATGACCGCAACGACGATGACGATGAACGAGAAACGCGGTAGCGCGGCACCGGCGGAACAAGACGCAACATTCTCTACCTCCCAAAGTCTCTCGTCTCAGGCCCGACCACGAACTCCCTCATGGTTTTCTCGCTCTGATTCATAATGTGAACCGCGGGGACGATGGCGCCGTCATCGCCCGTCTCGATTGTCTGCCACATCTCCAATGGCGCGTCTTGTACGAACGCTTTTACGAAATCAGGCGTGTTATCAAAAGCCGCCAAAACGTCCGACGGTATTTCTTCTCCGTTTTCTTTGTGCGCAATCGCGCTTTCGACGAACTCTTCGGTTTCGACGTTGAAAAACTCGCACTCGCCGCAATCGATGTCGTCTGGCAAGATTAACAAGAAAGTGTCAGTCTCTCGTGACGTGTATGCGTAAACAGGGAAGAGTAATCGGGCCGAACAGTGCGTGCTGGGATTTGAGAAATAAAACACAACATGTACCTTCGTCCTCGTCGCTCTCGAACGTGTGCGCGCACTTCACCCGCGGGTGGCCGGTGAGGTACTCCTGTAACTGGAAACTCAACTGTGAGCGTAGGCACGTCGCGTTCAACGTGAACACCTGGATCGGGGTTGGCGTAAAACCTTTGGGAAGCGGATGCGTCTCGAGCATAGCGTGCGTGTCTTGGATCGTGATTCGCGACGGATTACTCGCTTGCAGGTTCAGGTACCGCAACCTCGGCGCCCAAATCGTGAGGGAGGATAAAAACTCAGCCTGGTGCAGACGAATTTCGCTCAACTCGTTTGACGCGAAAGTTAAGTGATCCGCGCAGTGCAGCTTGAAGCTGTCGAACGATTTTAACTGAGATAGGAAAAACAAAGTGTAAGTCTTGTGGGGGGCAAACAGTGTGTTGACGGATTTGGGAAACGCGCGGTACGTACCTTCGTGGCGGCGGTGATCATTCGTTGCACCGCGGGCCCGTCACCGCTGAAGTGCGTGAAGTTCAGCTCTTCTAGTTTGGGTAGCACCACGTTTAATTGGCAGTCGTCGCCCACGTTTTGTAACACCAACTTGCGAACCAAAGGGGTTACGCGTTAGTCCAGGGTGATTGCCGAAAACTCAAAGTTTATAACTTGTACCTCCTCCAGAAACGGCAACGCCAGGTTTAACACCGGCCTGATAACGTCCTCGCCGTGGTGCCCGCCGCGAATAACAAGGATCTTACACCTAGGGTGCGTTTTCGGAAGGGCATCTATGATTCGCTGAATTTGCGCCGCGTTTGTTTCGTCTCTCGCTTGCCCGACGAAAAAGTTGAGTTGCGCGATTGAACCCTCGTAACTCCTTCGCAAATCGTGCTCGGGTAAAACACTGGCCCTGTGTTTGCCCTGGAAACACCAAGCCGGCCCGTGCACGATGTCGTGTCCTGGTCCTTTGGAAATGTTATCAGGCAAATCATCGCGGCGCCGCGTCGCGTATGTTTCCCCGCACGCCGCGCATCGCATCTCTGTTTGCAAAATATTTTTGGGTAACGATTGATACACGGTCTCTTCGCTTTTTCTTTGCATGTGCGGCGGATGAGTCACGCGACACTCCGACGTATTGCTATTGTCGTCGCAGGTTCCGAAACACCGCGTGCACGGTAGCTTGTTACGGATCTATCGCGCGATGTCCTTGCCCAACACGTGCGTGATGGTGTTTGTTATGTCGTGCTCTTCCATCAAGTCATCTTTCAGCGGACCCGCGTGCATTAAGTTCGTTGGCAACAATGCGAGCTCCGACCCGGGCGCGCCGGGGAGGTACCCGGCGCGCGCGGTGCGCGCGATGAGCCGCACCAAAACCGGTTTTTCGGGAGTACTGCCCGTGAGGCACTTCACGATGCCTTTCCTGCCATTCAGGTCCTGGGATTCGGTCAACCCGACGAGCACGACGCGGTCGCCGTACTTAAACGTGCCTGGGCCACCCGCCATACCCGCAACTCGCGATGACTCGCCGTCACGGGACGGCGGGGCAACCGACAACATCGCGAATGTCGGGCGGAAGGGCGGATGAATAAAACTCAAGAACTTTCCTTAAAAACACACTTCCGGAATCTCCGCGCTTCACTCCGAGCTGGTTACGAAAAACCGCGGTGGGAAACCGCGGTTGTTTCGGGCAAGGCGGTCGTTTGACCGTCGGCCACACACTTCCGCCTCGGCCTGGACGCGCGCGCCGTTGATGCGTGCGGCACACCAGGTACGGATACCATGGTCGACGGAATAAAGGAAATGAAATGCTTCTAAAAATCTTGGAAACAAAAGAAAAACGAACAACAAAACTCGGTCCATCAAAACCCTCATTCTCTTCATCACACGCGTCGTCGCCAACCAAGGCGCACCCCGTGTTGCGATGTTCGCCGTTCACCACAGACCCGCGGTGGTCGTCGCGGGCAACGTGCGTTGCACGCGCGCGACCAATCGCTTCGGCGGAGGTACGTATGTGTTCCAGTCACGATGGAACACATCGAGCCGGAATGTTGATTTTCCATTTCCGCGCCGAAAAGCGCATCGGAACCACGACCTGATCCCACCGTGTGTTTCGCGGATACCTTCGCGGATACCACGAGCCATCCGCAACGAACCACGCACACCGCGAGTGCGTCGACCTGACCCCCTAAACCCCCCGGCCCCCCCCCCCCCAAACCCCCCGGCCCCCCCCCCCCAAAACCCGCCCTCCTTAATCAGCCACCGCGCGACCCGCGCCGCGTGTCACCACGAACGCGCCGTGCACGTTCCGCGCGGCCGTTGGCAACACCGGTGGCGCGTTGCGTCTGTGTAACAACAAGCCCTTCGTGTTATCCGCGCGCAAACTCACAACCACCAAAGCAAGCGCGCGTTCCGTAACGTTCTCCGCCGATGCGATCAGCGCGTCCGAACCCCCTGCTGCGACTCAGTTCACGTGGAAAGGCGCCAAGCTCGGCGCCGCGGCGATTTCAGTCGCAGTGGGTTTAGTTGTGCATTTCTTAATTCCGTGCCCTGCGGCGGTGAACCCGCAGGCCTGGACGCTTCTGGCTATTTTTTTATCCACAATCACCGGGTTGGTGTTGACACCGCTACCGGTAGGCGCTTGGGCGTTCCTCGGGTTATCAACAACCGTGGTTACGAAAACCCTAACTTTCCAGCAAGCCTTCAGCGCGATGACGAACGACGTCATTTGGTTGATCGTTTTGGTACGTCCGTGTTTCCCAAATCCTGGCATACTGTTTACTCTGCCCCTCTTTGACTAATCGAGTGCACCACTCGTGATGTATCTGTAAGAGTTACCACGTTAACAGTTGATATCACAAGTGCCCTGTTTCCTGCCCCTGGACGAACGCACTACTGATAACACTACTGGTAACACTACTAGTAACCCTAGTAACACTACCCGTAACGTTTACCAGAACTGGCAACTGTCACAAACCAACACTCGAGTTCCGGGACTGACCAATCCCGTTTCCAATCGCAAGGCGTTTTTCTTCGCCAAAGGGTTCGTGCAAACCGGGTTGGGTGACCGGGTGGCGACTTTTTTCGTTAAAACGATGGGCAAAAGCACGCTGGGTTTAGCGTACGGGTTGTCAATCTCCGAGGCGCTTTTAGCGCCCGCGATGCCGTCAACCACCGCGCGCGCAGGGGGCGTGTATTTACCGATCATCAAGTCGCTCGCCAAAAACGCGGGTTCCGAACCCGGACCCACCGCGAACAAACTCGGGGCGTTTTTGATTCAGAACCAGCTGCAGTGCAGCGGGCACTCCAGCGCGATGTGCATGACCGCGGCGGCGCAGAACTTGCTGTCACTGAAACTCGCTGCGAGCCTCGGAATCATCATCGCCAGTCCGTGGCTCACGTGGTTCAAAGCCGCGTGCGTGCCCGCGATCGTGGGCCTCGCGGTCACGCCGTTGTTAGTGTTCAAGCTGATGCCCCCCGAAATCCAAGACACCCCGAACGCGCCTATTGAAGCCGCGGCCAAGCTGACCGCGATGGGGCCGCTTTCCCAGGACGAAACCATGGTGTGCGTCACCATGGGCATCACAGTGATTTTGTGGATCTTCGGCGACGCCATTGGCATGTCGAGCGTCACCGCCGCCATGCTAGGCATGTCCCTGCAACTCTTCACCGGCGTCATTACCTGGGCGGATTGCTTGAACGAAAAAGGCGCGTGGGACACCCTGGTGTGGTTCGCGGTGTTAATCGGCATGTCCGCGCAGCTCAACAACATGGGCTTCATCGGGTTCCTCAGCGATTCCGTGGCGGGCGCGCTCGGCAAGACCGCCATGGGGTGGCAACAAACCTTCGTGCTGTTGCACGCTTGTTACTTCGCCGTGCACTACCTGTTCGCGAGCCAGACCGCACAAGTAGCCGCCTTGTCCACTGCGTTCATGGCCATGATGATCGCATCCGGTAAGTATTTCCCAATCACCACATTCCGCCTCCCTGATTGCCCATACACGACTGACATTTCTTTTATTTCAATCAGGCGCGCCGCCGATGTTAGCCGGCCTGACGATGGCGTTTCACACCAACCTGTTCGGCGCCATAACGCACTACGCCTCGGGTACGTCTTTTTCTTTTTTTGCGACCTGACTGTTTGCCTGTGTACAAACCACACCAACTACCCCGCAACCCCGAATCGAACCCACGACCTCTACGACACGAGTATTGACACTAACCACCTCACTCTACTACCAAACTTTACGTCTGACTGTTTTCCCACTGGTCCCGAAAATACTTAAAACAGGCCAAGGCGCCGTGTACTACGGCGCCGGGTTCGTTGATCTGCCCACCACGTTCAAGGTGGGTGGGATTTTGGGGGTCACCAACATCCTGATCTGGGGGATCGTGGGTGGCGCGTGGTGGAAAATCATCGGGCTTTATTAGGTGGAGCCCTTTATAAGTGTCGTCAGGATTGATGGATTGAGATTGTATTGAAAAGAAAGACATGACCATACGGGTACGTCGTTACCAGTACGTCGTCTCTCAAAGCACCCCGATGACTAACTACCCATACGAACCAAATCTACTGCGAGATTTCGATATTGTCGTCGTCGTCGGATTCGTCCCTCGCGCGTTTTTTCGCCGCGGCGGCTACTTTCCGCGACCGCAAAAGGCGCGTCGCCGAGTTCAGGGACGCGATTGATACTCTGTGCGTCGTGCCAATCTGTGAGAGCGAACCGAAAAAGGTCAGTAGTGAGAGTTGGCGAGTGTGGGTGTACTTCGTAACGTGGTCTGAGAGATTGATATGAGCAAACAGTCGTGGGATTCGGGCCGAACAGTCGGGCGTAATCGGGCCTCCACACCGCACTTATGTTGTGCGCAATCCGCGAAACAGGAAGACGAGAGAGGGTCGGGATTTGGTAAGGCCCCGATACGTACCTGGGGACAATCCACCGCCGTTTCCCGCGTGCGCCGCGTGTGGCCATTGATGTACTCCTCGATGGTGAGTTTCTCGTATATGTACCCCTTCTCGTCCTCCACCGGTGTTTCTATTTCGCCAACCGCTATGCCCGAAATAGGACACTTCGCGTTTGGAGGCTCGTATCCGCCTCCTCCGCCGCCGCCGGCTTGCGTAATAACCAAGTCAGCATCCTCATCCTCGCCACCACCACCGCCGCCACCTCTTCTGCCTTCCTTGGTCGCCCTGCCCTGCGCGACCGCGTTTTCGAACTTCTGTACGGCACCGTGCGGGTCGTTGCCGATGTCGGGTCGGCGCAACGCGGTCGCGGTGAGTAATTGCAGCTGTTCCGAAAAATCGCTCTTTTCCGTGGTGCAAACGTAGGTACTCGCGAACTCCCCCAACGCGTGCGCGCGCGCGGCGTTGCTGGCTTGCACGGCGACTAACTTAGGTAGCGCTGCCTTTAGCTTCGCGAGCTCACCGCCGTTGCCCTTCTCGGACGCCAGCTGTTCCGCGAGCGTGTTGAACTCGTCGTAGATATCACCGAACGAACGCGCCAGATCCTGGTAACACTTTCTCGGGGCCTCACCCTGTACGCTGAGCATGTTCTCCTTTACGGAGCTGCCGTCCAAATCGACCCTCGTGCCGCCCAGAACCTGGGTCATCCCTGCCGGGGCCTCGTCCATCGCACACGAGCTGATCAGGGGGGCGCGACGAGGTGTGCGGCAGCAGGACGCGAACGAGAAGCTCACGAGTGCCAACAATTCAAAAAATGCGAACCAGAGAAATCTTGCTTCTGAAAGGAAATGGCCCTCTCGGCGGATGTGCGCCGCGTCGCGCGCGAGTGATCATAATTTGAGGGAGGCTTGTAGGCCGAGTTGCGGAGACTAAGCTATTTAACAAAAACTGCCACGCATCTACTTGTACATTTTTCGTGTGTCCTGTGCCTGTGAGGTGTGAAAATAATTGTCAGCCAAGTCGGGGGCGACGGGCGTTTTCGACGCGAAACGCGCATCTGTCACAAAAGAGAGTGATATAAAAAACCCAAAAAAAACCTTCCATCCGCGCGCACATCACGAACAAACCCGTCAGCTCTCATAATACAACTCTCATGTAAGGCACAACAGCGCCGGTTTTCGGGTTCCCAGGTTCACCACCGACGCGAGTTCAAGCACTGCCTGTTTATACGGTGATTGTTTCGTGTTATGTTTCACGATGGCGAACCGCGATGGCGAAACCGGTACTGCGAAAAAAAACCGGCGCGCCGGTCGTTCTTTTGGAACGCTCGAGGAGATTTTTATGCATCACCGGGTAAGTCGTCCCGCGCGTTTGGATGGGGGCGTGGATACTACATGACTGTTCACGACCGGGGACGGGAAAAAGAAGCGACTGTTCGCCGTTCGGTGCGCTCGATACGTGTTCCTTGAATGCTTCAAGAGGAGACATACCCGTGTCGGCGGCAGGTTCGGTTTCGAGATCGAGCAATCACGATTCGGGACGCACCGAGGGAAGCGCAGGGTTCACAGCCCGACGTACGTCGACGTCAACGCAGCAGCAAACACCGCGTGTCCCCACCGAACCATCACAGCGCGAAAAACGACACCCGAGAAACGCCGCGCCGCGCGTCACGCGCGGCGCGCGAGTGTAACCCTAAGGCCAAATCCTAAAAGCTTGAGAATATTTCCCGTTTCCTGACGAAACTTCAAGTCGTTGTTTTTCGTAGTCACAGGGTCACTCATCCGCGGCGCGATGAGCGACCGGCGCGCCCTCCCTGGCGCGCGGTCACCCTACCCCGGGCCGCCCACGATGGCGACACAGGTGCGGTCCTCGGGTGGAGTCGGGCCTTCTTCATACGGCGCACCGAATACGGCGACGCAAAGTTGGACCGCGTTGAGAACGGCAGATGGAAAGCATTTATACTACCACAACCGTTCCACGAACGAAACCACGTGGACTCGTCCTGCTGATTACGTGGATCCAGGGCCAGCGCCGGGGCTGATGATGCATACGAATAGTACACAAGCGATGCATACACAAGCTTCGGTCGCACAGACCACGACCCCGACGCAAATCCCGGTGTTCGGCACGCCTTGGTTCGAAGTCGCGCAACCAGGAAAGCCGTCATATTTTCACCGACCCGATACGAAGCAAGTCACTTGGACGCCGCCCGCGCAGGTTGTGAACGCGCGGCGAACAGGTTTGGGTGGAAACCGTATCCGAGGTGTAGGGAGTGGAGCACCACCTTGCGTGTCTAAAGCTGAAGAACCGCCGACACGGACGAACGCGGTACCCACGGCGGTGACTAAAAGTAACGTCGAAGCGAACGCCGCGGTCGCTTCAAAAATAATAGAAACAATAGCGTCCGCGCCTGACGAAAAAAAGGAAGAAGCTTCCGATGACGACGACGTGGAGTTCGACCCTTCCGCGTACGAAGAGTACGAGGACGAGGTTAATTTACAACAAGATGGCGACGGTTTTCCCGAGGCCGGCGGTGCTTTACAAAACGGCGGCGGTGCGTTTCGCGGCGGTTCCGCAGGCCGACACTCGGAAGAAACCGTCATTATCGGCGGGTACGTCGTTCCAACCTCCGCGCTGGCGCCGGAGGAGTTGGTTTTGATCCGGGCGGAGCAAAAGAAAGAGCTGATTGTGATGCGGGAGGGGCGAAGGAAGGCAGAAGAGGCGGAGAAAGGAGAAAAAGAGGAGACGACAGAAAAAGAAGAAAAAGTCGAAGAGTCGCCCGCCGAAAAAGCGAACCGCTTCTTCCGCGAGCTTCTCGTTGAAAAAAACGTGGACGGTAAATCCCGGTGGGACCGTACAGTACGGGAGATTCAGGGCGACACACGGTTCAAAGCTTTAGGGTCGCACGCCGAGCGGCGGCGGCAGTTCGAGAGGTTCGTCCGGGACGCTGGAGATGTGAAAGAAAAAACGGAAAAAGAAAAACCTGAGCAAAAGAAAAACGTATCGAGCGTCGCCGAGGCGGAGCGCGCACGCGAACGGTCGCGGAAGGAGCACCGAGTTCGGCGCGAACGCGAAGATGCGGATGCTCGGGTGTCGTTTCTTCGGAAGCAGAATTTTGCGTCAAAAAACATAGACAACTTCAAGGTTTTGCTCGCGGAACTCATAAGAGACCCGCTCGCGAAGTGGGAAGATTCTAGCAAAAAGCTCTTCGGCGATTCGCAAAAGCGCGCGCTTGCGTCCCCCGACTTCCCGGAACCGCAAATGCGTTCGCTTTTCGAAACCCACGTCCAGGCGATGCTGCATCAACGGGTGGTTGATGTCGCGGACTTGCTCGACGAAAAGCTGGTGGCGAGCTCTGCGAAAGACTTTGAGGATGCGGAGGAGATGGAGGGATCCCAAAATTCGGACGACGACGACGACGTCCACGTTTCTTCAAATCCATTCACGTCCTTCGTCGCGGTTTCCGGCTGCGCGCGAATAACGACCGACCCTCGTTGGGACAGGTGTCCTTTGGAACACCGGGCGAGCGCGTATTGCGGACACGTGGAGAAGATGTGTGTGTCATTTTCCGTGGAGGTACGTATTTCCCAATCACCACACACCGCCTCCCTCATTGCCCGTACGAGACTGACACTTTCTTTTTATCTCTAAGGTTCCGGACGAGGTCGCGGCGTTGCGGGACGAGCTGAGGAGCGCGCGGGAAGCGAGACTCGCGGTCGGAAAAACTCTCGACGAGACCCCGGAGGACGGCGAAGCGGAGCGAGAGTAGTTCGGTTTTTTTTCTTTAATCGTAGGTCGGTCAAAGAAGCATGGTCTTCGTGTACATTTCTTTCGTGTCGTGTGATGGTGTGTACGCGACACCTTTGATATTTCGTTCCCGTTCCTCTGCGTCGGCGTACTGGCCTACCGAAACTACGGCTCGCGCTTGATCCGCTTTGAACTCGGCGCATCCGCGCGTGCCTTTTTGCACTCCGCGCAGCTAAACCTTCGCTTACCGTGGGGGCATCCGGCGCACGCCACGCAGTTGGTTTTCAGATTGCCGTGAGGGCAGGGGGTGCATTCTGCGCAGTCACTTTTCACCTTGCCGTGAGGGCATGGGTTGCACACTGCGCAGCTGTATTTTAGCTTGCCATGCGGACACGGGTTGCACACCACGCACTTGTGTTTCACTTTGCCGTGAGGGCAGTGAGGGCAGGGGGTGCACGCCACGCAGTTGCCTTTCAGCTTCCCGTGCGGACATGGGTTGCAGTCCGCGCAGCTGCCTTTCACCTTGCCGTGAGGGCAAGGCCTGCAGTCCGTGCAGCTGTATTTCATTTTCCCGTGGAGGCAACGTTTTCCTCCCATCGTCTCCGCTCTGCGTAGGCCTATCGCCCACCAGTACGCACTGCAATGTATGAAAATCAAAAAAAGCCTGGGGGGTGTGAGGGTCAGCGTCGAGAGTAAACCCCGTTGAGTTAGCGGGTTGTTTCCCCGCTGGTCACATGACTGTGCTATGGCTAGCTGCTCCGAATGTGTGACTGTTAAGACACACACCCGAAGGTCCTGTCCGCTAAGACTGGCGCTCACCGCCGCGTTGCCCGGGGATTTTCGCCCGGTGATCGTCCAAAGGTTTTGATTTGTGTTGCTCCGCGAGGCGCTTTTCCGGTAAAAGAATGCGCTCGATCGCGGCGTCCGTTTCGTCCACCGAGAGTGACCCTTCGCGCGCCCTCACCTTTTTTTAGTGGTCTTGCTTTTACGGAGACATATCGAAGGGTATCGATGGACTACGATCTTCGGTCGATATCTACGATGACCGACCTCGCGTGCGCACGCGGCGAGGCGCGTTGGAACAGTGTGGCATGGCGGCGACGATTTCTAGGTTTCTTTTCGAAAACGAAAACACGCCCTCGAAAAAAGTGGGGCTCCAACTGCACCGCCGACGAAAGCGTCAAAAGCACCTCAGGGCTTCCGGGCGACTTCACTGTGTCGGTCACCAGGACAGCACGCACGTTTATTCTCGCGCCTCCATGGCGTCGCTCGCGTCTCGTTTCGCGTCCGTGGTCGGGACGCGGGTGGTTTCGTTTGGAGGACAGGTCACTCGGCGCGGGGTGAGTCAACACCGAAACGTCATCATCACGAATCGCCCGATATCGGCGGCGGCGAGTTTCTCGTCCCCCGCCCCCCGGAGCGCGGAAAGCGCGCCGGGTTCTTCTGTTCGCGGAGGCCGAGGCGGCCGAGGCGCCGCTTCCCGGGGCGGCCGGGGGGGGCGAGGACGCGGCGGCGGCGGTAGCCGAGGAAACGGCGGCCGCGGCGACAACTCCCCGCAAGTCAAGCGCCGACCGAGGCAGTTCAGTGATGACCAAAACGCCTCCATAAAGGCGCTGCAGGCGCTTGTGGATGCGAAAGCCGTGCCCCTGTGCCGGCTCGCGAAAGGCAAAGCGAACCTGTTTCTGGACGGCGCACCAATCGTGTACGGGGGCGCGGTGGAAACCGTTTCAGGTGACCCTCAACTTTCGGACCCCGTCGTTGTGGTGGACCACGTGGACAACGTCGTCGGGTGGGGCACGTACAACCCGCATTCCATGTACCGCGTTCGAGTGCTTCAAATGGCGTGGGAAGTGGAGGTGACTAAAAAGCCAGACACCAACGTACAAGGCGCCGTGAAGTGCGACGTCGGTGAGGTGATTAAGCAAAGGATTAAGCTCGCGTTCGAGTTGCGAGAAACCCTGGGTTTGGTGAACGACCAAAACACCACCACCTACCGGTTACTCAACGCGGAAGGCGACCGATTAAGCGGGTGCTGCGTGGATGTCTACGGCGACGTCGGGACTAAGAAAAAGTTCGCGGTGGTCTCATCGTCATCCGCGTGGACGCAAAAGCACAAAGCCGATATCGTAAAGTCCTTGGGCACGGAGGCTGGGGTTACGACGGTGGTGTGGAGAGTAGACGCTAAGATGCTGGCGCTTGAAACTGGCACTGAGAAGTGGACGAAACAAAGCGAGCGGAGCGAATCGATTGAGGGCGACGACGACGACGAAGACGATGACGGAAACGATTCTGATTCGGCAAAATCGACACAGGAAAATCCGGACTGGGCCACCCAGGTTTACGACACCTCCACCTTGGAAACCACTGAGTTACCCACAACTCCGTTACTGGTGAAAGAAAACGGCGTTTCCTTCGAGGTTGATTTGATGGACGGACACAAAACGGGCTTTTACGTGGATCAACGCGACAACAGGCTAAACCTACGAAAATGGTCGCAAGGCAAGGACAAGGTTCTGGACGTGTGTTGCTACACCGGCGGTTTCGCGTTAAACGCGGCGCTTGGGGGTGCGCTACGTGTGGTGGGGGTGGACAGCTCGCAGAAGGCGCTTGACATGGCGTCGAAAAACGCGGTGACTAACGGCGTGTCGAAGCAATGTTCGTTCATCAAAGCGGAAGCGTTTAAGCATTTGGAGTTTCTTCTGGAACAAGGCGAAGCGAACAGTTACGATATCATCGTGTTAGACCCGCCGAAACTCGCCCCGAACGCCGCTGCGCTACAACGAGCCACCCCGAAGTACGTCGGCTTGAACAAGCGAGCGATGCAGCTGTTGAAACCAGGTGGGCTTTTAGTCACGTGTTCGTGCAGCGGCGCTGTGACTCAGAATCGCCTCCTCCCGGACGTCGTGGTCGCGGCGGCCGCCTCGGCGGGGAAAACAATCACCGCCCTCGGGCCCGCGCGAGGCCCGGGGGAGGACCAGCCCCTGGAACCGGGGTACCCGGAAGGGAACTACCTCACCGTGCTTGTGTACCGGGTTTTGTAGTGTGGGCGGGAGCGCGCGCGGCGGTTGTAACCGTTCATTTGTCAATTTCGTCTCTTTCCTTTTCCCGAAACGCACACACTTGTAACTTGGGTACTTGGCGCGCTATTCCGTGCTTTCCGGGTCGGTCCGCAGCACCACGCGAGCTATTCTGGGTAGCGCGCGACGGAAGCGCGGTGGGCGTTTTAGCGTTTTGGTTCCCGTCGGCATGGCGTCGGTGGGCCGTCGAATTGGTGTGCGGGATGAGCGGACGCCGCTGATTTCAAGTGATGGGGGGGAACGCCGCGGGTTTCTCGCGCTTTGCGCGTTTCTCGGCGTCGCGGTGTTCGGGTACGTGTTGATGGCAATGTGGTGCCCCTCTTGCACGAGCGTCATCACCACGCCTCCGCCGCCGACGTGCCACCGAGTGTGCTCCGGGGACGCCTCGGTGCGTAGCGCCATCGTGTACAACACCACGTGGCGAGCCGGTTTGCGTGACCGCGGTGAGTACATCGAGATGCTCGGGCAACTAGGCCAGATGTTGTGCGCGGACGTTTTCCTGATGCCTCCAAAGCTGAGTCTGGATCCCGGACACAACGACGGCGACGCGCTCGGCGACGGGTGGCGGTGGGATTTGTACTTCAGCAACGTGAGTTTGGTGGAGTCGGTTGACACGGACGGCACGGGGAAACACAAGCCGGTGTTGTCGGACTGGAGCGCGAATGCGCGTGCGTTGACAGAGTTGAGCAGGGGAGTAGAAGTTTTCGGAGACGCTGTTGCTGAATTGAGCGACGACAAAATCCTGGCCGACCTGCGAACCGCCGTGAAGTTAACAAAAGCAAACACCCCGTTCGTGTGGCACATGAACTTTGAAATCGCGTGGGGCGAGAGGTATGGGTTTTGGCAGCGGACGTTTGGCGACGACACGCACAAAACCATGTTCGCGGTTGATTTGCAAACGTTCGAGAACGAGTTGTCTGAACTCGGGTTGCTTTCGGAAAAATCAACCGCTAACCTGCGCGGCTGTAATTTCGCCCGCGTCACCGCGTCGACGCTGGTTGAGAAACTCGCGGACATCGCGATCGCGACGAGTCTTGGAATCGGGGACTTCGAGGTGCAGACGACGAGTCGTTCCGGGAAGTCGTTAGAGACGAAGAGTTCGGGAGGGAAATTCTACAGTAATACCTCTCCGGAGTTAGGCGAGGGCGTCGTCGTCGCGGAGACGGACGAGGCGGCGGCGCGAAGTTTGGTGGTGGAAAACACGGACCCCAGATTGCGGAACGAACACTTCGCCACGCTTCACACGAGACGGGGGGACATGCTCGGCTGGTGCGACACGGACCCGGACGCGTTGGCGAGGTTTCTGTGGTGCGCTTTATTGAATTCGACGGATGAAAAAGTTCACCACGGCGACGCGCCGCTGCTTTGGTTCACCGACGACGACGACGGCGGGTATCGCGAATCCGTCACGGCGGCGCTAACCACCGCGACAGAGGCGTACCGACGTATGCACGGAACCGGTCACACTACGTTAGAATCGCCAGGCGTGGTTTTCGGAGACGCGCTCGTGGAGGAGGTTATTCATAAACACTTAGTGGAGTTAGCGCACCGGGTGAACGTCGACCTCGGGCAAGACAAACACGGAAGGGATAACTACCTGATTTACCAAGTAGGCCGGGTGATTCAGGACCGCGCAGGCGCGATGAGCGACGCGGCTTGGCAGATTCATTTCGCGTACCACGACGACAACGACGGCGAGCCGCAGGAAGAAGAGAACATCACGGAATCCTTCGCAAGAGGGTCGTGTTCGGCGCCGCCCAACGGCGACAAATGCGCGGAGGACGGACCGGTGCTTAAGATGGCACGCGGCGAAGACGTCGGCGACGAGTTCGAGAACATGCTGGACATCGGAAACAACGCGTATTTAGTTGGCGGGGACGCGCTAGTGGCGAAACGCGCCAAGAGAACAAAGGAGGCCCTTTAGGTATTTAGTTTCACGTTGGCGACGGATTCGACGACATGCTGGACAGCGGAAACAACGCGTATTTAGTCGGCGGGGACGCGCTAGTGGCGAAACGCGCCAAGAGAACAGAGGAGGAAGCCCTTTAAGTATTTAGTTTAGCGGGGTGTGGGATGCGCGCCCCTTGATGTACCAAATTCGTGACAGCAATTTCGTTCACTTTTAATCTGGTAAAAATCTCGACACGTGTTTTTCAGCCGCGCCCCGTCCACCGCATCCTCACTCCACACGCGCGGTCCGTCGACGCGCGGTTTGGACCCTACTGGTGTGGTCCACCAAAACTAGCGCGTGATGGGGAAGGGTTTAGATCTCGACGCGTGGATCGCGAAGGTACGTGGTGCTCTTGTGAGAGTCGGGGACCGCGACTCGGGACCGCGGGAGGCCCGTTGCCGCTTTCACAAACGTTTGATCTCCGACCAACACGGTCGTCGGGTGAGGTAGTGTCGAGGTCGTTACGCGTACGGCACGACGCGGGGTTGGGTTTGCGTCCCACGCTTACCCGACGCACGCAATTTGCGACAACCCAACGTTGGGCACACGGAATCGTTCGCCCAAGGAGCCACGACACCGAGACACGCCCTGCCATCAAGTCACTGACGGACCCATCGTTTCCAAACCTCGCCAACATCTTTTCCCAAAATCAAACCGTCCCCAAATCAGATCAAGCGCTGCGAACCTTTGGAGGAACAACAGCTCGAGTCGCTTTGCGCTTATGTGAAGGAGGTTTTAGTGGAGGAAAGCAACGTACAGCCCGTGTGCTCACCAGTCACGGTGTGCGGCGATATTCACGGCCAGTTTCACGATTTGCTGAAACTGTTCGAAACGGGCGGGGACGTGCCGGGTACGTTTCTCATCGGACGGTGTATGGGCAAATAGTCTCGTACGCGTGCCAGTTTACGGATAACCGCCCCTCCGTGACTGTTAACCGTGCAACACCGCAGCCCTGGTAACGCTTACCACGACCGTGGTAAATGCACACAGAACCCTGGTACCTGGTACCCTGGTACCTGTTACGATCCCGCGCTCGAGGAGACTCGCGACGTTAACCCTTTTTCTTTCCCAATCTCCAAACAGACACGAACTACATCTTCATGGGCGATTTCGTGGACCGCGGGTACAACTCATTAGAGAGCTTCACTCTGTTGTTACTTTTAAAAGCGCGGTGGCCGCAGTGCGTCACCCTGTTACGCGGAAACCACGAGTCGCGGCAAATAACCCAGGTGTACGGATTCTACGACGAGTGCCAGCGGAAATACGGCAACGCCAACGCCTGGCGGTGGTGCACGGACGTTTTTGATTACCTAACCCTAAGGTACGTGTCGGGGCTTTCCCAAAGCATAGACTCCCTGTTACACCTCTAACGCTGGTGACTGTTGTCCATACATCGCGATACACAGCCCTGACATTTTTCGTTCGCAAAACTCGAAAGCGCTTTAATCGACGGCACCACGCTGTGCGTGCACGGCGGATTGTCGCCCGACATCCGGGCCCTTGACCAGATACGCACGATCGACCGCCTTTGCGAGATTCCTCATCAAGGGCCTTTTTGCGACATGATGTGGAGCGACCCGGAGGATATCGAAACCTGGGCGGTGAGCCCGAGGGGGGCGGGGTGGCTGTTCGGACGAAGGTACGTGTTATGGGGCTTTCCCAAATCCATGCGCAACGTTTGATGCCCTGCGCGGAGTGCGGTTACGCAAGTCTTACCAATACAATGGAGCAGGGTAATGGAGTGCAGTTACGCAAGGGAGTACCACTACAATTAGTGCTCCACAGTACGAGACTGTTTGACCACTGTGCATAAATCACCCAGCACAAGACTCGGGACTGACACTTTCTTTTCTTCGTCGTAAGGGTCACCGCGGAGTTCAACGAAATCAACGGCTTGGAATTGATCTGCAGAGCGCATCAGTTAGTGCAGGAAGGCCTGAAGTACATGTTCCCTGAAAAAAGCCTGGTGACGGTTTGGTCCGCGCCTAACTACTGCTACCGGTGTGGTAACGTAGCTTCCGTGTTAGCCTTCGACGAAAACGGCGAACGCACGGTGAAGTACTTCACCGAAACCCCGGAAAACGCCACGATGATGGCGCCGAGGGCGAGCGTGCCGTACTTTCTGTAAATCTTGGGGAAGGCCGCGTTTCGTAGCTGCGTAGGTTGTTGGTTCGATTCCGGCGAATACTTCTTTTACTACACAGTGAGTACTTAGTCTACCGGGCTCGTTTCCGAATGAATGCGTCCGGAAAAGTAGCACGCATAGCGTCTATCGATCGTGCTTCACGACTTTGATCATGAGCTTCGCGCGGAAGTTTTTAAGATCCTTCATCTGGGCTTTTTTCGCCAGCGCCGTCACGCCGACCCATCCATAGGTTATGTAGGTTGTACTGTCGATTCCGGCAAATACTTTCTTTTACACCACACTAAATGCTCCCTCAAAGTACAGTGGTACTCCTCACGTCCTATCGATCGTGCTTCACGTCTTTGATCATGAGCTTCGCGCGGAAGTTTTTAAGATCCTTCATCTTGGCTTTTTTCGCCAGTGCCGTCAGACCGACCCACCCCAACGTTTCCTCCTCCTCAAGCCCCCGGATCTTGGTTTCCAGTTTATCAACGCCGTGGTAATCCACGGTCCGGTCTCTGGTGATGGTTTTCTTCACCGCGGGTCGGGACACGCTGCGGTGGATCTTGCCTTTCAAACCCGTGTTCCCGCGGCGGCCGCCTTTGGGCATGACGATTCGGCAGATTTTGCCCATGGCGAGCGGATTGATTTGCGAAAATGCGGCGGCGGCGAGTTCGCGTTTTGGCGAGCACGTAAAGGGGGCGGCGGTTCGCTCCGTTTCTTGCTTGCCTTTCGAACAAATCAAAGGGTCGACGCGGGCGGGCGTGACGAGAAGTGACGCGAAGGGCTTGTGGTTGGCGCGAGTGGCGGCGGGGAGGGGAGAGGAGGCCTTTCGGAGCCGACTTGCGAAATATCGCTAGTGATGATTTTTCATTTTTGACAGAAACCGAGTTGTGATGAAAAGCCAACGCAGTGCTGACGTCGCGGTATGACGTCGGTTTCGACGCTGCCTGGTCCTGCCGCGATCCGCGGCACGCGCGGCGCGTGTGTTGCTAGACGGCGGGACTGGACGACACGACCAAATTTCGGCGTGCTCGCGTCCGCCTCGAAGTCGACCCCCGGTGGTTCCGGCAATTTGCAATCTTCGCGGATAAAAACCAACTCGCGAACGCGCGCCACGTCGTCTTCGACTGCGTCTCCTCCTGAACCGCCGCGACCCGGGTTCAGCGAAAAGTACTCGTTCCTCAACCTAGCATCCGCGGAGTTCCCTGAAGACTGGGGCGAGCCTGGTGCTAAAGTGCGGTACGAAGACAGCCCGCTTGATTTAGCCCTGATGGCTTGGTTTTCGCGGAAAATCGCGATGGCTATTAAAGGTACGGCCTTGAGCGTTTCCCAAATCCTGACACACTGTTTACCGCCCCTGGTCGAGTGCACTACACACAGCACAGACGCGCTAATTTTTCATACAGCACACCCATATTATCCCACGTATCGTCCAACACGAGACTGACGCTTTTCGTTACCAATCCAAAGTGCCTCCCCCGAAAAACATCTCCTACGACGAGTTCATCGCTTTGTGTTTCCTTCAAATGCGAGGAAGGGACTATCAAGGCCAACGCGACATCACCTTCGACATAATGACGAGTTTAATGCCCCCAGGCGGTGATAAAGGTACGTATTGCACTTCCTGCAATCCCACCGACTGTTTGCCAACACAACACGTTAACCACTTTAAAACTAAAACTCCAAAGTGTTCCGAAAACTGTTCCCTGTGAATAAGTTTTCCCTGGAGTTAAACGCCGTCATCACGAAAGTGGTCTTCGCGTGGATGGTCGGGCCGATGGAGGTGCGGGCGACCCTCGATAATGACTTGGGTGAATTACTAGAGAGCCAGGTACACATCAAGAAGTGCAGGTGGTTGCAAGAATCCGGGTGCAGCGCGATGTGCGTGAACATGTGCAAGACGGCTACGCAGGATTTCTTTACGGGTAAGATCTTTTTTGAAGGCGTATGATGCATCGGCTTCTCAATGAGAAGAACGACGCGCTGTTTGCCTGTATGTCCCGTTACTCCCTCCTCCATCCAGTGGGGTTCGAACCGGTGACCTCCACCCACCATGCACCATGTACTAACCACCTCCCCGACTTCCCGCCTGACTGTTTGCCCACACAACGCAGACCAGTTCGGTTTGCCGCTCACGATCAAACCAAACTTCGCCGATAAATCGTGCGACTTTTACTTTGGAAAGACGCCGCCGCCGATTGAAAACGACGACGCGCTTTTGTTCGGGTGCAACTCTTTGTGTAAAACAGGGCAAGACGTGGGGGTGGAAAGTGTGGCGTGTCACAAGCTACGGCCGTACGAAGGGGCGGGCGCCGAGGGCGCGTGAGTGAATTATTTTGTGAAAAATTCACGTTTTATTTTTCTGAGACGTGGCCACGTCGACACATTCACATTCATCGCTCGGTCGTCGGTTGTCAATCAGTTCAGTCTCCTCGGCGCGTCGACGCGACACCGGCGTGACTCGTCACGCGATGTCCGAACGCGTTTCCTCGTTGGGTCGTTTGGCGCGCGGCGTTCTGGGGGTCGCCCTAACCGGGCTCGCGTCGCGAGGACCGCTGGCGTCGAAAGAGATGGCGGCACTCGCGGAGATTGTTGTTACCGGAGGTGTCATTCGGCGACGAGCGGTGCCGGCTGTGGCGAGCCAGACTGTGTGTGAGAACGTCAAACCGACTGTTGCGAACGTCAGGTCGACTGGCGAGGATGCGGTGAAACAAGGAAGCACACACGTGTCTTCACAAGTCACTGCCCCTGTGAACCACCGCGAGACCACAGACACGGAAACCACCTCGACCTCGTACCGGTCCTCCTTCCGCGAGGCATCGTCACCAGCAGCAGCAGCACTTGTCAATCCCGCCTTAGCCGAAGCCCCGAGACCAACAAAAAAAGACACCGAGAAGAAACCGCCCGTAAAGCGCCGCGAAGTCGCCGTGCCCTCTTCCCCGGTGGCCAGGGTGTTGGGGTTCGGGCAGCTCGCCGTGGGTTTAGCGGCGGGGACGTTCGCGGAGAAGGCGCGAAGGGCTTGGCGGGGAAACGGGCGAAAAACGGAGAGTTTTACGCCGAGCAGTACGGCGACTGACGGAAGGAGCGGTACGTCGTTTGACGGAAGTGCCAGTGCGACGTCTAGCTCTACACACGAACTGGATGGAACGTCGTCGTCGAGCTCACAAAAAGAAAACTTCCTCAACCTCAACGACAGCGTGTTCCTCACCGAAGCCAACGCCGAGCTGTTAGCCGTGGGTCTGTGTCGCATGCGCGGCGCGGCGTTGAAACTGGGACAGATGCTGAGTATTCAGGTAAAAGGGCCTTTCCCACCCACCGCGTTCCGCCTCTGTGATTTACCGAAGCTGGTGACTGTTGTCCATACATCGCGATATACTCGTCCCGCGTCCTTGAGCATTACGACCAGAAGGGACGGTTATTCCAATCCCTCGTACCATGGAGTACAGGGCCTACCCTTTCCAATCCCGGATGCATGAATCCCGGATATACACGCGATCCGAGAGACTGACACGTTACTTCTTGTTAATCGTGCCAGGACGAATCCGTGGTGCCGCCCGCCATAGCGAAAGCGCTGGAGCGCGTGCGGGAAGGCGCCGACGTGATGCCTAAAAAACAGTTACTCGAAACAATCGAAAGCCACCTCGGAAAGAACTGGAGGGCGCCCAGGGGGTTGATTAAAGACGGCGGTGACGTGGAAGTTATCGACTTCAACCACGAACCCATGGCCGCGGCGAGTATCGGACAGGTACACCGAGCCACGGTTAAACGGCGAGTCACCAAGGGTAACTCAGTAGGAACTACTCGCGGCGGCGCGTCAGACGAAGAACACGAGTTCGAAACCCTGGACGTGTGCATGAAGATCCAGTACCCGGGCGTGGCGCGGAGCATCCACAGCGACATCGACAACTTGGTGAGGATGATTTCGTACACCGACTTGATTCCGGCTGGGTTGTTCGTGGAGCACGCGGTACGTAACGTCTTGTATTTTCCAAATCCCGGACGACTGTGTGCCCATACAAGACTGAAACTTTTCTTGTACAATCCAGGTGGCGACTGCGAAGGAGGAGTTGACGTTGGAGTGCGACTACGTGTACGAGCGTGAGTCTACTGATCGCATGCGGACTTTATTACACGACGACCCGGCTTGGAAAACCCCTAGAACGGTTCCAGAACTGTCAAGCAAAGGTACGCACGCGTATTGGCCTTTCCCAAATCCCGACTGTTTTATCTCTCAGCTGGTGACTGTTGTCCATACATCGCGATATACTCGCCTGCGTCCGGGACGTCTTACGACCAGAAGGGCGCGTTCCCGTCCGGACGGTTACCACGACTGTTTACGTAGCACGAATTCCGGATATACACGTGGTCCGACCGACTGACCCTTTTCTTTTCCAAACAAAGGCGTTTTAACCACGACCTTCGCGCCGGGAGTCGCGATTGACAAGGTCTCGTCTCTTTCGCAAGAAATTCGGGACTACGTCGCCACGCAGTTACTCCGAGGAACGTTAAGGGAGCTGTTCGAGTTTCGGTTCATGCAGAGCGACCCTAACTTTGCCAATTTCCTTTTTTGCGAAACTACTGGGCAGCTCACGATGATCGACTTCGGCGCCGCGAAGGAGTACCCGCGAAAATTCGTGGACGAGTATCTAAAAATGGTCGTCGCGTGCGCGGAGAAAAACAGACAAGGCGTGATTGAGTCGTCAGTCAAGCTCGGGTTTTTGACCGGCAACGAACAAGAGGTGTTGATTGACGCGCATGTGGAAGCCGGTTTTCAAGTGGGAAGGCCGTTTCAAGACGCGTCGTTGAACGGATCCGAGAAAAACGCAGACGACGTATCGTCTGAAAAAGCAGAAGCAGAAGCAGACGCGTCGTCTCATCACCAACTCTACGACTTCGCGATCAACAGGGACATGACCCGAAGAGTCGCCGGCCTGGGAAAAGTAATGCTGAAGCACCGCCTCACCCCGCCCCCGTCTGAGGCGTATTCGCTGCACCGGAAACTCTCCGGGTCTTTTCTGGCGTGTATGCGCTTGAACGCAAAAGTCCCGGCGAGAGAGTTGCTGATGGATGTTTTCGCGAAGTATACGTTTGATGACGACGACGTCCGCGACACGAATGTCATCATCGAGAAGACAGTTTTGGAAGCGGCAGCGTGAGAAGTGCGTTACGAGTAGACGTTTAGTATAAGTATGTAGGAAGTGTTAGTTACAGTAGGTAGGATTTCCTTATACATGACAGCAAGAATACGAGGGTTTATTTATATACATGACAGCAAGAATAGGTGCACTCCAAACATCTCGCGAATGCGTTTATTTCTCTCCAGAAAGCGGAAACGGATAATAACACGATGTCTGACACTCCCTGATGACTCGAGTCGTCAGGCGCACACCACGCCGCGCGTACCTTCGTGGCACTTCCGGTTTTCGCAATGGCGCACTCGCTCAGCACGTGTTGTGTGTTCACCCCGGCGCGCCCCGTCGCGCCCCGTCGAGGGACATACCGGGCCGGCACCGCGATCCGCGCGCAAGGTCCCAAACCAGGGGCTGACGTGTCCCCCCAAGGCGCCAAAGAAAACACATTCGCGTCTGCCGTGTTGAGCACCGCGCGGCACACGGCGTTGGGGTTCGTCGCCGTCTCCACGATTCTCGCCGCCACTGCGCTTCCATCCAGCGCGCGCCTTGAAGGCGTGAACAACCCCAACTTGTTACCCACCGGCCCGGTGGTCGAGGTGATTGACGTGGCTGGTTATTTAACGAAAGGCGAGGTTGCGAGGCTAACAGCCGAGGTGAAAAGTTTGGAGAAGGACACCGGAATCAAGCTGCGAGTTTTGGCGCAGGCGTACCCCGCGACCCCGGGTTTAGCGGTGAAGGACTACTGGGGCGTGGATGACAGCACTGTTGTTTTCGTGGCGGACCCGGGGCTGGGAAATATTCTTAACTTCGCAGTCGGGTCCAACGTGGATCTGCAGGTTCCGCCGTCGTTCTGGACGAGGTTAGCGTCAAAGTACGGAAACAAATTCTACTGGCAAGAAAACGGTGAGTCCGCGAGCATCGCAAACGCGGTTTCCGCGATTGATACTTGTTTCCGTGAGGAGGACGGCCGGAGCAAGTGCGCCAAGATCTACGGCAGTGACCTAGATGAAGACGGAACCACGGGGAAGTTGGGAGGGAAGAACTTTTTCAACCGCTGACTGTTTGCTCATACAGTCTTGTGACACGACGTCGGCGACGAGGCCGACGGCTGGTGAACGAAGATTGAGACGAAGATTGAGCCGAGTAACCGATTATGATTGATCCGTATTAATACGTACGTGATGAGTACCGCTAGTAACCGTGATGAGTACTGTGACGAGTATACACTTACCCGCCTTCTCCCCCAAAAAATCGCCGTATCAATAGTGTCACTATTTATAGTACTCAAACGTATGAGTATCAAAACAAAAGTCGAAGCGAAAGAACGCGTGCACGAAAAGATATTTGCCAATTGTCATCGAAAAAATGCACGAGACGCTCACGCTCCCGCGTCACAGGTTTAGGGGTAGGATGGGACACGGTAGGATGGGGGTTGTCATATTGTGAAACTCGTAGTGCTCGAAAACTTCTAATACGTCGTCGCGAAGACTCACTACTCCTTTTCTTTCGCGTCTTCTTCTTCGCGTAGCAACTCGTGCTAAATTTAGTTCCAGCTTATCTTTGCAGCTGTACCACTGACGACTGGTTGTATCCGTCCCGCAGTATCACGTTTCGATCCACTTCAAGCTACCGAGCACCAAATTACGGCTAGGCAACCCCCCACCAGTAGGGCTCATGTAGGTCAGTTTTTTATTCACCATATCCACCTCCGTGATGAAAATAAACCCGGCGGCGTTCGTGTCCAGAATCTCCCGCGGCGTCTTGCCGTGACTCACGGCCAGCACCGCGTTTTGAAGCGACTGGCTTGGCGCCACGGTGGTGACTTTCAAAGGATCAGCGCTTGTCTTTTGACCGATAGGCAGCGCCGAGGAAGGCGCCCTCGGGCCGCTTCCTACTTTGAAAATTGACACGTCCCCGAAACTCACCGAGGTTGAGGAAGGACTCAACTCGCCGTCCGCGCCGTAGAAGTAGGCTTTAATCACGGCGTCCTGATTGTAAAAAGAAAAGTGTCAGTCTCTCGTAATGTGTATGAGGGATTGGTATGAGTAAACAGTCAAGGGTAATAGTCCCTTGTGGTACGAGTATGGGCAGAGGTATTAGTCCCTTCTGGTACGAGTATGGGCAATCAGTCGGCGGAATGTGGTGGGTGGGAAATACTTACCCGCGTTTGCTTTCGGAACCGCTGGTCGCGTTCCACCACGCCGCCGTTTTTTTTTAACCGCCAAACCTGCGTCGGCGTGTTGGTGTTAAAGTTAGTTTTGCCCCGGTAGTCCCTTTGCAGGGTGGCGTGTAGCTTGTCCGCGCCCACTACCAAAATGTCGGTGATTTGAAACTTATCAAGCGCGTGCAACAACAGTTTATACCCCGCGCCGTCCACCCACCCCATCGTGTTCAACACCAAACCGCTCGCTTTCGAGTCCGGGTTCGTGGCGCCTCGCGCGTCCACCATTTCTGCGAGCTGCGTTACGAGGTGCTTGTACAAATCGGGGTTCGTCCCAGGGGAAGTGTCGCCGTGGAAGTACACCAAGGGAAGGTCGGTTGCGTTTAAAAAGCCATCCTTTGAGTTGTAAAAGAAAAGGGTCAGTCGCGAGTCTCGGTTATGGGTGCAATGTATATCGCGATGGATGGACAAACAGTCATCAGCTTCGGTAAAACAGTCCACTTGTGATATATTTGTAAGAGCCACGAGTACTGCTAAGAGTTACCAGTAGTGTACTTCCTTTTAATGACGCCCGTGGACGTCAAAGAGGGGCATCAAACAGTCTTGGGATTTGACGACACGCCCAAACACGAACCTTCGCGTCTATTTGCCGATCCACCGGAACCGCGCCGACCGTTCCAGGCGGCCCGATTCCGTTTTGCCCGAGATCCAGGTCGCAAAAAAGCGGGTGCCAACCTTTCTTCACCGCGTATGACAGGAGGATCTTGCACAGGGTGGATTTGCCCACGTCGGTTGGGCCGACCAGCGCGACGCGGGGGCCTTGCATGTTTTTGCTCAAGTCGTTCTTCGCGATCTGCCGTCGTTCGTCGAGCACGGATGAAACGTTGACGTACTCCACCATAGGCGTCTCGCTCGCGACGTACATGGACTCAGTGACACCTTGCGTGTGCAGCGTCGCCCCAGTCCACGTGAACACCGCGTGCTTTCCACCGGGCAGGGTAACGGAACTGCCTTTCGCCAGTTCGGTGCCGAAAACCTCGGCGCTGCCGTCGACCAAGGTCACGGCCACGGCGTTGCCGTGATTCACTTCCACCCGCAGCTCCTGTTCGGGGGTTAGCTCGTACGTCGAGGACTCATCGGACGCCATGGCCGGGTGTGTTTGGTTTGGGTGTCCTGCAGCGCGCGCGTCACCCCACGTGCGACCGCGCACGGCAACCCTGACCGCAGTCGCGCCGGCGCGAAAGAGAATGCAAGCAGGTTTGCCCAATTTGTTGTCGCGAGGAACCAGGAAACTCGTCTCGAGTCGCTCCCTAAAACGAAGCATGTGCTTTTTGACGAACAGCAGCGCCGGTGAACGCACGCGGTTTGTTTGACGCACCACGTTTCAGCGTCGTGTGCGTCGTTTGACCCGTTTCTCTCGGTCAACCAAACTTTTTGATGTCAACAACGGTACCTGCAATCGCAAAAGTGTTATCAAAAGCCACGCGCCAGCCATTTTAACGTGCGCTTGACAGGCACATCTGCTCGCGTTCAACACGCGCAACGCGTGCGCGCTGTTCGCCAGGACACGCGCTGGCGCTGTCACCCCGGAACCACCGTTTCCCTGCAAACAAAACATCCTGATGGTGGCTCCCGAGGGTACCCCGCGCGGGCCCGTCAGGTACGCGCGTTCGGCCTTACCGTTTTTTAATCTTTCTTTCCGCACGACGACGGTCCTTGGATCTCCCGAATCTGCTTCAGGCCTTTTCCGTGACCGACGCGGGGTCGGGTTTGGTTTCGACACGAGGTTCGGGCTGTTCAACCGTGTTTTTAGTGCACCGCACACACGCGTGTGTGTCTACCCGCACGCCCGTTCCCTCGGCCCTAAACAACCACGACCTCTTCACGTCACTGACCGACCAACCCTCCCTTGTTCCCAACGTCGTCGCCGTCTGCTTTTTCGAAACGAAACACGTGTCCCAAAAACCAAAAAATATTCCGATTTTTCGTCATCAGCGCCCGAACCCAGTTCGCGGCGCTCGTACGCAAGAACTTCACCCTGAAAACAAGGGGTATTCTGTGCTGCTGTACCGGAGTGGAAATCGTGCTGCCGTGCTTTTTCTTGGCCCTGCTGTGTTTACCCAAAGCCCTGGTGAAGGATTCGCGGAATAGTGACGCGTTCGCGAAGCCGTACCAGGTAAGTAAATTGACACAGTATTAGTGACTGTTTATACCATCAGTAACTGTTACCATGTGGTAAATTGACACCGTACGGGTGACTGTTACCGTGTGGTAAAGTGATAGGCGTACTCTTGACTTGCCACGGTACTAGTGATACTGTTACCGTGGTAACTGCTACGCACACATACTCGAGACTCGAGAGCAAACACTGACACGGACTTGTTTTCCCACCCCCAGCTCGCCACGCGGTGGGACAACACAGATTGCGCGCCCGGGTACAAGCTCGTGTCCAGTCCAGACTCCTTGGAAGCGATCGCGGTGACGCAAAAGACGTACGTCAATTTGATTTGCGACGCCGTGAACTCGGACTGGCCGGGTACGTGCTGGGGCTTTCCCGAATCATGACACTGCTTAAAGCCCCTCTGTGACTGTTTACTGAGTGCACTACTGGAACATTACAAGTAATGGCAACTCTTACAAATACATCGCAAGTAGACTGTTCGGCCCGATTACTACGACTGTTTGCTCATATATATTGCGAAGTACACCCATACTCAAGACTCAAGTCTGACACTTTCCTAAAACAATCACAGACGCTGGCGGGTACGGGTACGGGTTTCTCGCCACGCTGGTGGCGTGCGGCGAAAACGCGGACGTCATCGCTGCGAACGACCCGAGTTTGTCCACGCTGTTAGGGAAACTGTCAGGGATGGACCCTTTGCTTTCGGATGCGACGCAGACGTTGGCGGAGGCGTGCGCTCCGAGCTGTTTACGGGACAGCACTTGTTACGCGAACGGCGTTGGGCAGCTCGTGGACGCGTTGACCTTAGCTTTCCCAGACGACGCGACCGCCACAACCTGGATCGCGAACAACCCGAACGTTGCGACCGCGCAGATTTCGTTCACCAGTGGCTTGGTGGGAACCGCTGATCCAACAAGTAAAGCCATCGAGTACGTCGTGAGGGTAAACGAAACCGCGTTCGGGGACGAGGAAAACGCGTTTCTCACGCAGGTGATGTTCGCAGAGCGCTGGGGAACGGACGCCAACAGGTACGCATTGGGTCTTTCCCAAATCCAGGCACACTGTTTGCCCATGCACGAACGACTGACACTTTCTTTTATTCATTCCAGTAACTTTTGGCGACGCGGCGCGCACGTGTTGCGAATCCACACCGCGGTGGACGGCGCGCTGATTGACACGAAGGACGGCGGCGCCGAGTACTCGGTCAATTTAGACGTCTCCATCCGCGCGTACCCGTACGTATTGGGGCTTTCCCGATTCCAGGCACCTACGCTTCATGCCCTGTATGATGGAGCGCAGTGACGCGAGTCTTACCAACACAACACGCGCACCAGAAAACAAGACTGTTTGCGCACTGTACGAAAATCGCCCAGCACAAGACTCGAGTACGGTGACTGAATACTCACACAAGTCACGAAAGACTGACCTTTTTCGGTAAAAACACTCACAGGTGGCTCGGGTACGACTTCAACCTGGGCGGCATAATCGCCGCCGGCGTTTTCGCGATCATCGGCACGCTCGCGTTTATTTCAAACGTCGTGATTATCATGAAATCCATCGTGGTTGAAAAAGAGCTACGTTTAAGGGAAGGCATGCAGATGATGGGCATGTCCTCCAACATGTACTGGCTCTCCTGGTTCGCCACGCACTGGCTGACCGGGATGTGTACCGTCGTGCTGTTGGTTTTAATCGGGATTTACCCGTTCGAATACACCAACCCGCTGATGCAGCTGATTTTCTACACCAGCTGGATCACGAGCTGCATTTTGTGGAACTACATGCTAAGCACGTTTTTCAGCCGGAGCATCACCGCGTCCGTGGTGGGGTGCTTCGTGTACGTCGTGTCAATCGCGCCCGCGATCGCAGGTACGGCCGGCCTATGGCTTTCCCAAATCAAGACGCCGGCCGTTTGCCAATTGGCCGCCCGTAATTACGCACACTCGCCGACTTGGGAAAGACTGACCCGTTTCCCATTCAACCGCAGTGCGTATCACGGCGCCCAACGGAAGCGCCGGGTGGCTCGCCGTTTGTTTGCTTCCCGGAAGCTCAATCAACCAGTGGGGTGATATTTTAGCCAGGCTTGAGCTCGCGAAACAGGGGGTCACGTTCGCCACCGCGAGTGAAAACCTGTACGTATTGCATTTCCCAAATCCGGGGACACACTGTTTTACCCTCAACGCTGGTGACTGTTTGTCCATACATCGCCCAACACGGGACTGACACTTTTCTTACACAATCACAGAAACCGGGACGGAACGTACACGGCGTGGGGGGTTATCGGCATGACGGTTTTGGACTGTTTTTTGTTCGGTAAGTTTGTATTTCCCAAATCCTGACACACTGTTTGCCCATACAAGACTGACACTTTTTCTTTTTTTCGCCCAGGCTTCCTCACGTTTTACTTCGACAAGGTCTGGCCGAAGGAATACGGCACGTCCGAAAAACCCTGGTTTTTGTTAACAAAGAAGTACTGGTTTCCAAACAGTACATCTTCCTTCCACGAAATCAACGGCCAGAACCAATTCGACGACGCGGAGGAGGTTGGGGAGACGTTCGAAAAACTCCCACCCGATTCTAGCAAAAACGCGAGCGTCAAAATCCGCGGGCTCAAGAAAACCTTCGACAACGGCGTCGTCGCGGTGGATGACTTGTCGGTGACTTTTGTGAAAGGCCAGGTCAGCGCGCTGCTCGGGCACAACGGCGCGGGTAAGACGACGACTATTTCCATGTTGACTGGGATGCTGGACGCGACGGGCGGCGACGCGCTGATCAACGGGCGGAGCATTAAAACGGACATGTCCACGATCAGAGCCAGTCTCGGGATCTGCCCCCAGTTCGACGTGCTGTGGCCTGGCATGACCGTCCGCGAACACCTAACCCTGTACGCCGCGTTTGGGGGGCTGCCTTCGTCAGAAGTCACGCAAGGTACGGCCTTGCGCGTTTCCCAAATCCGTCAACACAGCGTTTTACCTCTAACGCTGGTGACTGTTCGGACCGATTACGGTAACTGTTATTCCATACATCGTCCAGTACAAATGGACTGACCCTTTTCGTTTCCAAAAAAAGCCGTGGTCAACGCCGTGGCGGAGGTCGCGCTTCTGGAGAAGCTGGACGTGCCGACCGGTAACCTCTCGGGGGGCCAGAAAAGAAAGCTTTCTTTAGCAATCGCCTTCGTCACCAAACCCGACGTCGTGTTCCTCGACGAACCCACGAGCGGGTAAGGGCCTTTCCCAATCACCACACACCGCCTGCATGATTGCCCATAATCGTACCAGAAGGGACTATTACCCTGACTTTTTACTCATACACATTACGAGAGACTGACACTTTCTTGTTAATCGTGCCAGTATGGACCCGTATTCAAGGCGGTTCACGTGGGAAGTTATCCGACGACGCGCCGCCACGTCGTCCATCATGCTCACCACGCACTTCTTGGATGAGGCGGATTTGCTGTGCGATCGGATCGCGATTATGAGCGCGGGTAAACTGGCGTGCGTCGGGTCGCCTCTTTTCCTGAAGAACAGGTACGGCACCGGGTACACCCTGACGTTAGCGAGGTCGTCCTCCAACGACGGCGGCGGCGCGGATTCCATTCTGCAAACCGTTCGCAAACACCTCCCCGGCGCGAAAGTCACCTCCGACGTCGGCGCCGAGCTGCACGTCATGCTCCCCACTGGGGGCTCCTCGAAGTTCGCTACGCTGTTCAAAGGTACGTGTTGGGGCTTTCGTTCCCAATAGGGTAACTAAACATACAGTGCTCTTAGTTACCCTATTCCCAAATCCAGGCACCTACGTTTGCCGATTGTCCGGGGTAATTACGCACTCACGTTGGAAGACTGACCCTTTTGTTCAAAAAAAGAACTGGACACGACAATCGCGTCCTGCGGGTTCGAATCATACGGCATCACGTGTACCACGCTTGAGGAGGTTTTCCTTTCAATCGCGAGGGGGGGCGTGGGGGGGGTGGGCCGGAGCAAAAGCTTGACCCGAACGTCCATTGACGCGGGAGATGGCACGGGCAAACAGTCTTCCGAAAACGCGGATGACGCCGGAACCGCCAAACCTCTGATGGACGACGACCACGAAGCGCTCGCGAACGAAGGTTCGTGCTTCTAACCCAAACTCAACGACTGTTTACTCCCTGATATTTACTACGAAACACGCAACGACTGACTTTTTTTCTTTTTTCCAACCGGAACAACAGACGAGGACCTCCGCGCACACTACGTCAAGGGCTTCGCGCTTACGAAGCGCCAGTGCCGGGGTTTGCTTTGGAAGCGTTACCTGAACTGGAGAAGGGACGCGTGGTCGATTTTGATTCAAATCGTGGTCCCCGTGTTGTTCTTCGTGCTAGCGTTAGTACTAGCTGGGCTGAAGTTCACCGAGGACGACACGTTCCACGCGATCGACGTTTCCCGCGCCGCGTTGCTCGGCGGGAAGCCCACGGTGATGAGCGCTGACTTGACGTCACCCGACGTCGCGAACGTCATCGCGAAGTGGGATGTAAACACGGTTGACCAGCAACAAGTCATGGCCACGCTGTCCTGCGAGTGCAACTGCCCGGGCAAGGACCAGGCACCTGTGTTTCTTCCCCAAGAGTGCTGCGCGTATGACTACGGAACCTTGAACCAGACAATGCACGCGAACGGCGTCGGCGAGGCCCTTCCGATCGCGCAAACACTGGCGGCTGTTTTTTCGTTTTGCAGCGCGTACGTCGTGGATGACTACCCGTCCGGCTCGGGGTGCGCGGTGAGCGCGTCGCTCGGCATGGACGTCACCCCCGCCTGCGCCGCCACCGCGGATAGCACCTTCGACGCGTATCTCTGGAAACACAGCGAAGGCCGAGGGACAATTTGCAAGGACCAGAAAACCGTGTTTTGCGACGCGATGGTCGTCGAGGCGTACGACACTAACGCGGGGACGTACAAGCACCAGGTGAGTATTTCCCAATCATCACATTCCGCCGACTGATTGCCCGTACGATACTGACACTTTCTTTTTTATCTCGAGTTCTACGCTCACCAAACCGCGCACCACTCGCTTTTGGCCACGAGCCAGAGCGCGAACACGGCTATTTTGCGGCAAAGAACCGGCGACGATTCGTACTCCATCAACTCCAAAGTGGAGTGGTTCCCGGTCGTCGCGGCGCTCGCGGACGGCGACATCGCGAACGAACCCAACGACTCGACGTTCATCACCTCGCTGTTCGTGGTGATGGGCGCTGCGGTGTTGACTTCAAGCGTGGTGGTGTTTCCCGTGTACGAGCGACGGAACAACAGCAAGCACCTGCAGATGGTCAGCGGGGTAAACAAAATCGCGTACTGGCTGTGCCACTGGCTCGCGGACTTGGTACAAATGCTCGGTACGCACCAACGCATTTCCCGAGCATTTCCCGAGCACTTACCAAATCCCGCCTCTGCGTTTTACCGATTGTCCAGAGTAAGTACTCTCGTAACATTACGAAAGACTGACACTTTGTTTCGCTGGTCTCAGCCCCGATGGCCGCGATCATGATCGTGTTCGCCGCGTTCGACGTGAAACAGGTTCGTCTTTTCGGGGTTTCCCAAATCTCGACACGCAACGTTTACCGCCCCTGATCCAGTACACTACGGCCGTAACAAGTGCACTGATTAGAATCCAAATCGGGTGACTGTTTGCTCGTACGAGTTACGAACATGGCCCGAAAGACTGACACTTTTTTTACAATCACAGTACGATGGCGAGCTGGGCGGGGTGTTCGTCCTGTTGCTTTGCTTCATTTGCAGCTCAATCACGTACACGCACCTGTTAGGTTTTTACTTCAAAAACGAGTTCTTCGCGTTCGTGGGTTTGGTCGGTTTAAAGCTGTTTCTTGGGTTAATAACCACTTCGGCCGGTATGGTCGTCGAGGCGATTAAAGATTTGAACTCGGCGACGAAAATCGCGCACAAAGTGTTGAGCAAAACCCTACCTCTCGTGATTCCGCACTACAGTTTCGGAAAGGGTCTGTACGACATCGGCCAGAACAAGCTCAACGGCCAGAGGTTGCGTTACGACGCGACCACCATGACCCTAGTGTCGGTGGGCAAAAAAAACTGGTGGGACGTGGACGTGATCGGCGACGACATCGGTTTCCTGTGCGGGACGTGCGTTTTCTACGGTATTTTGATTCTTTTAGTGGAGGTGTACGAAGGCAAGGTCGGGGTTGTTTCTTCGATTTTGGGCAGCCTCGATATCGGCGGGTTGTTTTCCTCGAAAGCGCAAAAAGAACTCGCGGCGCGGAAACGCCAACAGGAAGACGAAGAAGCCCTTCTGAACGAAGACGAGGACGTCGCCGCGGAGCGAGTTCGCGTGGAGGAGATGGCCACGAAAAGTACGGCCTTGGGGCTTTCCCAAATCATACACGACTGTTTGATACACATTACGAAATACTGACACTTTTCGTCTGCAAAACGGAAAAGGCTTCGACCCGGAACGGCTGGGCGCCGAACTTTCGCAAAAAAAGAAAGCGGGCGACAACCGGGACGGCGTCGTTTTGCACGGCATCTCCAAAGCCTTCGGATCCGGCGCTTCCCAGAAAAGAGCCGTGAAGAACCTCACCGTGGGTATGCCCCGTGGGCAGTGCTTCGGGTTGCTGGGTATCAACGGCGCTGGGAAAACCAGCACGTTCCGAATGATCACCGGCGAGTTTGCGCCGAGTGCCGGGGACACCAAGGTTCTTTCCACCGGCGGGGGCAAAAGGGAGTACATCAGCGTCGCGCAAGAGCTTTCAAAAGCCCGTCGTACTATGGGGTACTGTCCCCAGTTCGATGGTTTGCAGCCCAACATGACCGGCCGCGAGCACCTGCAGTTCTACGCGCAGGTGAGGGGTGTGCCCGACGACGACATCGACGGCGTGGTTTCGTCGCTTATTGAAAAGATGGCGCTGAGTAAGTACTGCGAAAAGCAAGCCGGGACGTACTCGGGGGGTAACAAACGGAAGCTATCCGTCGCGATCGCGCTGGTCGGCTCCCCCGCCGTGGTGCTGCTGGACGAACCGTCAACCGGGATGGACCCCGAAGCGCGGCGGTTCATGTGGGACGTGATTTCCGCCAGGTACGTGTTGGGGCTCCCAAATCCTGACACACGGTTTGCCGATTGCCCGCCCGTAATTACTGTTTACTGCATACATCACAAGTGCACTGTTTTTCCGAAGCTGGTCACTGTTTGTCCATACATCGCGATATACATTCTACTTGTACACTCGCGACTGACCCTTTTCGTGGACACAATCACAGCACGAAAGGAAGGACCATCGTGCTAACGTCGCACTCCATGGAGGAGTGCGAAGCGCTGTGCAACCGCATCGGAATCATGGTCGGCGGGAGTTTTTCGTGCCTCGGGTCGCTGCAGCACTTGAAGAACCGCTTTTCCGAGGGGTACAGCATCGACTTGCGGTTCCAACCCGGGCGGTGCGACCAGGTCGTGGCGGCGGTAAATGCGGCGCAAATTCCCGGTCTTGAAATCGTGGAAACGCACCCCACGGAGTTGAAACTACGCGCGAAGCAAGAAGGCACGCAGGTACGTATTTCCCAATCACCACGTTCCGCCTCCCTGAATGCCCATACGAGACTGACACTTTCTTTTTATCTCCTAGCTGTGGCGCATTTTCGACATCGTTGAGCGGTTGCGAAGCACGCCGTGCGCGCCGTTGCGAACGTTCGTGCCCATGGAGGCTATTGGCCAAGTCGACGCCGACGGAAACGCAATCGCGGTTCCCGCGCAACAACAACAACAAATCGGCGGTTCCCTCGTGGACGAGTACTCCGTTTCCCAAACCACGCTTGAGCAAGTCTTCGTCAGATTCGCGTCGAAGCAAAACGAAGAACTTGGCGCGGCGCCCGGGCTCGCGGGCGGGTACCAAGGTACGGCGCCGTGTTTACCGGATATCAACAAACACATCACAAACGCACTGTTTTATCTCTCAGTTGGTGACTGTTTGTCCATACATCGCGATATAAAGTACACCCGTAGACTCAAGACTGACCCTTTTCTTTTACAATCACAAGGCGCGATGATGGACGACGCGCCGCCGGCGCCGAAGAAAAAAAGCTGCGCCTACCAGGTGTGCTGCTGCGGGTGCTGCTGCCCGTAAACGTTACGCTTTATGTGGTGCGCTGCCCGGGGTGGGCGCGTTACGTAGTGCCCGGAAGCGACACTGGGTACTACATACGCAAACGATTCGCGAGTTGAGATTACTCGCGTTTCGCAAAAAACTAACCTTCAACGGTGTTAACATCGGCCGTACGGCGCCTTTTGCCAAAACAGAAGCGAGCGCCGCGTGCTTTTTAATGCCACAGACTACTTGTTTTTACTACTGTACACTTCCACGACTAAATACGCGTACGAAAAGAGTCATGCAGTTTCCCGCCACGCCGCGATTTTCTCAAACGCGTTTCGCGGCGCGCCGGAGACGAGATATTGCGAAGGCGGCGGCTTTGGGGAATTAGTAAGAGACTCCTTTGAGCATCCCCCCCCCCCCCCCCCCCCCCCTCCGCCCACTGAAGCCACCGTTTAATAACCCCGTTGGTTACCTCCGGGGCTTCGTGCGCTGGACAGTGCCCAACGTTTGGGAGTTCGTAGTACGTCACGCCGGGGACTTTTCGTTTCAACCTCGCGATGGGTAAAACAAAGTGTCAGTCCCGAGTGTACAAGTAGAACGTATGGGCAAACAGTCTAGTTCTGATGTATGTAGTAAACAGTCTTTCGTAATGTGAGTGAGTAATTACGGGCGGACAATCGGCAAAACAGGGAGGCGGGATTTGGGAAACGCAACACGTACCTCTGGCCCCACAGCGGAACAACCCAGGGGTCGTCCTTTCCGTACACCAACGCGACATGAAAGTTTTCGTGTTCCACTTTTTTGTTTATGACAGACAGCATGTCGTCGAAGTCGATTCCGCTTTTCGGGGACCACACCACGCTGCAGAACGCGTCCAAGGCAGGTGCCCGGTCGGTTGGCGCTATAATGTTTGCCACCAGCGCGTCGTCCACCCGGTCCACGCCGTCCGCGTACACCAGCGATAACAACCCTTTCACGTTCGCGTCCGAGCGAAAGCTGTTCCAGTATAATTTAAATGTTGTCTTGATGAATCCAGGGGCTGGTAAAGCACCGTCCCACGGAGTTATGTTTCGTACAAATTTGGCAAAGACAGAAGTTGGGTTGGTTGCCGTAGTAGCGTTGTCATCACCACTAGCAGGCACGAATCCCCAAAAAGGCGTCGCGTTGAGTAACACCAGCCCTTTTACTAAACGCGGTTCGTGAGAACGAACAGTTTCCGAGGCGGTTAAGTACGCACCCACGAACCCGCCCAGGGAATTCCCGGCCACGTACGCGCCGCTCTCCGCTTTGACGATTTCTTTTAAAAAATACGCAACCTGATCCCGCCACGTATCCACGGAGTATCGGAACCCGGGTTCGGTGGCGTTTTCTTTGTTCAAATAGTCGGGAGGGGGGGGGGTCTTTGCTCTGTTCGACACGTCGTCGTTGGTGTTCAATTCGGCGGTATCGATACCATCCTCAACACGAGTCCCGTCGTCGTATGTACGCGTCAACGTTTGACACGGCCAGCTCCTTCCCTGTCCCACGAAATCAAGCGCCCAGACGCACGTGTTTTCGTCCCAGAAGTCGTCAAGCTGGTGTTCGTAGTGAAAGCTCCCCACGCCGAACCCGTGAAGAAACAGGAGGTGTTTCTTCGCGCTGGCCGGGGCGCACCCGCCGCGCTCGAAGTGCACGCGGTGGCCTCTCCAGACGTACCAGCCGTGTTTCACGCGGACGGTGGATGAGGTCGATGTTTTCGTGTCCGTCTCGGACGAGACATCGGGCGCCGCGCGCGCGGTGACCACCCTGGGTCTGACAGCCACCGGAACGGGACGAACCGTGCGTGGCCGGGGCGACGCGTAGGCGCCGAGACGGCCGGCGTGCGCGACGCACGACATCGCACACCGCGGCGTACCTTGTTACGAGCGCAAAGAAAGTGACCGCGGAAAGTGTGGCCGGCAGAGGCAAATGAGTGCTGTGAAAAATCTAAATACAAATACTCGCAGATGCGAACGCGTCGCCGCGTTGCTTGGTTCGCGTAAGGCCGATTGTATCGTGCCCCAGACGGTCGCCTTTCGCTTCTCTGCGTTCTCGTTCAGCCCGCCACTGTGTATACACCGCGTCCAACTCACGAGCTCTTTTACAAAAACTTTTCACGCGTGACGGCGGGCAAGTGTCGGGCGCGGCGCCCACAAGCTTCGCCGCAAAGCTTCGAACAACCGCGGCGTTGCACGTGCTCACTCGCCCGTACGCGCCATAGGTTTTTTGCCACGATTTTCGCTCTGTCCACCGTTCGAGGTAGCGGTCGATGGACTCCGCGCCGAAGTCAATGAACCCAGACGTACGACCGCTTTCACAATAAGCCAAGCCGCTTTCCAGTAAGCTCTTCGCGACGGCGACTGCGCCGCCGATAACGAAATCGGAAGGATCGGGTTCCGCGCCTCCAAGAAAACCGCCGCCGCGGTTTTCTTGGCACGTTCTCAGCATCTCGCCCACCTTCGCAATCGCGTCTCGCATCGCGTCCGCGCATGCTTGTTTGATCATCTCTTCTGTCATTTCCCTCGAATCCCAAAACTCGCCGAGTGTTTTTTTCAGCATGAAATTCAGCAACTTCAATCCTCGAACTTCCCTGGTACCCACCACGCGCGGCGCCAAACCGCCGAAAATAAGCGTCTCCGCTAGGCGCGTGATTTCCAACTCCGTGTGTCTGGATCTTAGTTCCGACGCTTGTTTTACCCGGTCGTTCGCGTTGATTGCGTTTGTACGACACACAGAACTTCCTCCAACCCATTTAGATTGGTCAGCCGCGCTTCCCCCCGGCGACCCCTGATACCAATAAAAGAAAGTGTCAGTCTTTCGTGATGTGTACGCGTAATTACGGGCGGACAATCGGCAGAGGTAACGCGCCCTTCGCAGGACGAGTATGGGAAACAGTCGTGGGATTTGGGAAACGCGCAATACGTACCTGCATCGCGGGGGCGTCCCCGGCGGGCCATTGTTGTTTGTACCACTCCGGAGCCCCGGCGACGTAGTCAATCTTCACCAGCTCCCACTCCACCTGCGCTTCACCGAGAAGCAAACCGAGCCGCGACGAGTACGGGCAATACGGGGTCAGGGGCGATTTTTCGGAAGTGTCGTCCAGCCCGACGTCCGACACGTCCCCGTAACTCGCCCGCGCGCACCCGCAACTTAATCGAGGTTGGTTTTCTTGTGGCAAAGAAATAGGCTCAGCCGCGTTACCGCCGGTTACCGTTCCAAGACCGAAATCGGTACCCACCAAACCGTGCGGCGTGGTCTCAATTGTTAAACCTTCCAAGGTGGTTTCAGAGAAACTACGCGACTCGAGCCCCGGAAAACCACCGCACCGACGGTCGGAATCCACGTCGTCAAACCTGTCCCAGTTAATTTTTGCGGCTCCGTCGGCATCGACGGAAAGCACGTCCGCGAAAACGCCTCCGAACACCAAAGAACCCGTTTGGTAACTCATCGTCGCGCACACGTCACCCTTGAACACGTCGTCGTACGCCCGGAGGGTGGCGTGAAGTAACATCTCTTCGGGCTTCGTTTCGCGCGAGTCGCGTGCTTCGCGAGCCTCAGAATCGTTCGCCTCGTCGTTGTCGTGACTGTTTCTACCTCGATCATCGCCAACTGACGTTGTGGCGTCCTCGTCATGACACACGTTGTGTTCCCCCAGACTCGAAAACAGGGCACCTGATTTCAGCAAAGGAAACGCCGGCGATTCCGCGTCGATCACCTGTGCTTGTAAAAGAAAAGTGTCAGTCTTGTATGGGCAAACAGTGTTGGGATTTGGGAAATACACACGTACATGCACCACCGTGAACACCCCCGACACGGTGGACGGCTTGTGCACCGGCAAGTCGTGCCGGTTGTGATACACCTCCCCCTCCGCCGTGACGTGTCTTCGCAACAGTGTTAGGGTTATTTCGTGCGGAAACAGCTTGTTACACCGCAAGTTACCCAGCCTGAGCTGAAGACATGGTACGCCGTCGCGGTTGCGCACGACTCCTTTTCGGGACCACACGATATCCGCCTTCGGTTTCTGGAACTTCGCCACTGATACGATTAACAAGAAAGTGTCAGTCGGTCGTGATGTGTTGAGTAAACAGTTAGGGTATGGTATGCGCAATCGCGTAGGCGGAACGCGGTGCTTGGGAAATACGTACCGATGGCGCTCAGCACTAACAAATTCACCGCGACCCCCACGAGCTGCTGGAACACCTGTGTTAAATACCCAACCGAGGTTACGGGAACAACCGGGCCGCCTGACATGGTCACCACGTGCGCCGCCGCGAACCGCAACGCGAGTTCGATCTGCGGCGTCTCGTCGTGGTAGCCCGCGTCCATCTCGAACTCGCGGTTCACGTTGCACAGCGTAAGCGGCGCCGCGAGCGCGCTGCACACGCAAATCGCCAGCCCGTACACCGAGGTCGCCAAACCCAAACACCGAAGCCAGCTCCCCTCCAGCAGTAGGAAGTACACGTACGTGCTGGTCAGGCGCCCGCGAGACAAACGGCTGTTCAAGGCCCCGGTGGATGACGATGACACCGCACCGCGCGTTTCAGATTGGGACCGAAGCGACGGCGTGGACCCGACCAGGTGCTTGTGCGAGCGCGCGCGTTTCGCGGACGCGAGCAACGCACCGACCTTGCTCCTCGAGGACGCTTCGCTACGCGGGGGAGGGGGGGGTAAACCCACCGCGCGTTGCATCGGAACACAAAGCGCGTTTCGGAATGACGGGGAAGCGCGGAGGACAAAAATAACAACAGCCTCCGCCGCTCGTCCTTCCTCGTCGGCGAGGTGTCTGCAGTTGTCCTCGTCATCACACCAAAAATTTTCTTTTCGCTTTGTCAGGGTACAGGCAAACAGGTAGTGTCTAAAACAGGCTGGCGAGTTCAAACACACACGTTTTTCGTGGAGACTAAATGCACATTGCTGAGAGTTCGATGGAAGTCGTTATTTTCGGTTCGTGAGCTTCGTCAGCTTGTTTCCAAGAAAACTTCCGTCCTCGAGTTCCGGGTCCCCATTCCGCGAGAGATCGCCCGACCTTCGTCGCGCCACCTCTCCAAAACGCACCATGGGTTGCTGCGGCCCCACGGAGTACGTTTCCCAACCGCCCGCACGCGCGCGTCGCGTCGCGTCTTCCAATCCCTCCAAGCGCGCCAAGGCGTGGAAATTGGAGCCTTGCCAATCACTCACGCGGCCGCCGAATCGAATGGCAACAACGGGGTGGCGCGCGCCCTCGCGCCGCGGCGGATCGATCCGCGCCTCGCGTTTGATCAGACTCGCGACGAGACACTTCCGTCCTGGCCACGAACCACCCTCGCCGGACGCCGGACGCCGCGCGCGGAGGCACCCGGGCGTTCAACCTCGCGAGAGAATCGAATTGCCCCGGTGACGTTCGTTCGGCGCGTTCTACATTTCGAACCCGCGGAACGCGAGTCGGGGTCGGATTTGGGTGATATTTTTTTTGCCACAATTTCTCGTTTTTATCGTCGCAACCATGGACTGACCCTTCCTCACCCCCTGGCACCAACCACAGTGACACCCCCTGGACATACGAGAAGATGAACAAGAACCGCAAGTGCACGGATGTTATTTTCCTCCTGGCGTACCTCGCGTTCATGGTCGGCATGGCTATTGTCGGCATCCTTGGTTTCTCCGAAGGCGACCCCGCCGCGCTGCTGTTCGGCACCGATTACGAAGGCGAGCTGTGCACGGATGACTACCCCACCCGGTACTTCCCTAACCCGTACGAGCTTATTCTCGCGAAGGACGCCACGCACGCCTACGGGTTCAAGGATGTCAAATCCATTTGCGTCAAGGATTGCCCGTCCCCGACCGGCACTTCCGCCGCGCCGCTGAACTGGGTGTGCAACTACCCAGACTCCAGCGACGGCCGAGGCAACACCGCGATGACCCGCGCGGAGTGGGCCGCCGCGGATTACGACTACTTCGCCTCCCTAAACGCAACCTTCAAAACGGACTCGTACAACAACAAAGGCCCGTGCTACCCCGTGCTGCTGGTAAGGGCCTTTCCCGACTCCAAATCCGCCGGACTGTTTGCCCATACTCGTCCTGCGAAGGGACGGTTATTCCCTCTGACTGTTTACGTAATACACATCACGAAACACTGACACCTTTTTGTTTTCCAACAGCACACGGTGAACACGTACGAGACGTGTACGTTTTACGGCGACCAAGACACGGCGGCGCAGACCGAGCTTAACACCATTCTGGTCGCCGCCAGTATTGTCCCCGGTTTGGAGCACAACCTGGGCACCGCGGTCTCTGCGCTGTCCACGTTCGTGGCGGACCAAATCGCGGGCCCGTCCGCGATCATGGCGCGCTACATCGACGACTTCGCGCAAGCCTGGGTGGTGTGCCTGGTGATGGGCTTCATCGCGCCGTTTTTACTCTCCTTCGTGTGGATGGGCGTGCTGCGTTACTTCACCGGTTTGTTCGCCTACCTCATAATCCTCATGACCAACGTCGGCGCCATCGGCATTACGCTTTACCTGTACATGAAAGCCGGGATCATCGGCGGCGACGAAATCAGCGCGTACGCGGGCGACAGCGCCGCGGACTCCGCGACGAACTACGTCGACCCATCGGAAGAGAACCAGGAAGTTTTGGGGTACTGCGCGCACTTCAGCGCCGTTTTGGCGGTGCTTCTGCTTATCTTCACCCTGATCATGCTGAAGCGCGTGGCGATCGCGGTTGCGGTGATCAAGGTCGCGACGCAAGCGATCACCGCCGCGCCCTCCGTTGTTTTCTTCCCCATCGCCCCCGTGCTCCTCGCCTTCGGGTTCGGCGCGTACTGGCTCGCCGCCGCGGTGTACATCTACTCATCGGGCGAAAACGTGTTGCGGTCGTGCGACCTTAGCGACGCCTCCCTGGCTCCGAAGAAGTACTGCGCGTCACCGAACGACCCCCTGAACTGCCACTGCGGGTACGAAACCGAGATGGACGAGAACATGCAGGTACGTATTGGGGCTTTCCCAAATCCACACACTGTTTACCGCCCCTCTGTGACTACACTAGTCATTAAAAGGAAGTCTACTACATATGTACATCACAATCACGACTGTTTGCCCATACAGTACACCCACACTCAAGACTCGAGACTGACCCTTTTCGGTTACTTTTCTTTCCCAATCACAGTACATGCTTATGTATCACCTGTTCGGTTTGCTTTGGACCACGCAGTTCCTGCAGGCGATTACGTACCTCACGTTAGCCTCCGTGTTCGCCACGTTCTACTTCGGCGGCGGCAGCTACGGCAACTCCCTGTCCGGGTGGCTCAACACCCCCGCGCTGCAGTCGTTCCGGAAGATGACCTGGTTCCACAGCGGGTCTGCGGCGTTCGGGTCGTTCCTCGTAGCGCTGCTGCAGTTCATCCGCATCGTCGTCGCGTACATGGTGCACCAGATGAAAAAAGCGGGGAAAGACAACATCGTGGTGAAGTACGCCGCTTGCGTGATTCAGTACTGCTTGTGGTACCTCCAGAAAATCATCGAGTGGATCAACCGGAACACGTACATCATGATTGCGATTGAGGGGAAGTCGTTCTGCTGGAGCGCGTGGGAAGCGCTTTCGTTGATTTTCAACAACATCCTGACCGTGGGCGCGGTGAACATCATCGGCGACATGTTGCTGTTCTTGGGGAAGTTTTCAGTCGCCGCGGTCGCGGGGCTCCTCGCGTTCCTCATGCTGGACAGCGACACCTACACCACCGGCGACAGCAAGGTATCCTCGCCCCTGTTGGTGGTGATCTTCTGGTAAGTATTTCCCAATCACCACTCTCCGCCTCTGCGATTGCCCATACTCGTGCCAGAAGGGACTGTTACCTCTGACTGTTTGTCCATACATCGCGATAAACGAGACTGACACTTTCTTGTTAATCGTATCAGCGTCGTGTTCGGGTTCATCATCGCGTCGCTTTTCATGTCCGTCGTGGAAATGGCAATCGACACCACCCTCCTCGCGTTCTGCAAGGACTGCAAGATCCACGGAGGTAAACCGAAGTTCGCCCCGCCCCTTTTGGAATCCGTGTTGGGAAAAGCCAAGGACAAAAACGCGAAGAAATCGGGAGAGGACACGGCGTAAACGGGAAGTGATCGCCGGTGTACAACGAGAAGCGTTCGGAAATGCTTTTCGTAAAAAGCACTTTGTCATATCCCCTGTATATACAGCCCCACTAGACACCGCCGTCGTTCGCGACGGCGAGATTGTCTATCCAGACGATGAATAATATGAATATGTTTATTGAAACGCGCGAAGCTCCGTGCCTCGTCGCGAGTTTCTTCCCAAATTTTCTTATTTTCCAAACAAGTGACCCTGTGATGTGCTTGCGTGCTGTCGTATTTTTTTGGTGACAACTCCTTCCCGTGCAGTCTCCAGAACGTCACCCCATGGCCTTGAAAAAGCTATCCATGGCGCGTTCGGCACCCCCGTGCAAATCAGTAGGGACTTTTTGCAAATCCCGGGCGGATTTTTAGGGATGTCCCGATCCTCACCGCGTGCGCCCGCCATCCGCCGCGCCGCACTCGTCTCCCCGCGCCCGGCGTGCGATGGTGGCACGCCATGCGAAACTCGCGGTGGCGGCGGGCACGGCCGTGGCGAAAAGCGCGGTGCGAGGAGTCGGCCGGGCTGGCGCGAAGGGGTTCGCCGAGTTGAGTTCGGGTTCGGGTGTCACGACGAGCACGCCGCTGCTGAAACCGACGTTACCCGGGAGCGCGCCGAACGCGCCTCCCACGGCGTGCGTAAGCGCGCCGTTAAAACCGGGGTGGCAGTACGCCACCGCGGCGTGGGGAACGGGGGCTGGTGCGCTGAGCGCGCTTACCGGGTTGGGAGGGGCGGTGGTGTTCATTCCCGCGTGCTCACGGTTGGGCATGACGGCGAAGAAAATAGTAGGGACCACCGTGGTCGCGGTCACCTGCGCCACCACCGCGGGGTCCTACGCGTACACGCAGAACAACGTGACGGACATCCCGGCCGCGTTCGCCATTGGTATCGTGGGGGCGTGCACCACGCCCATCGGCCAACGGTTGGCGCGGAACGTATCGGGAAAGACCCTGCGAAGGTGGTGCGGAGGCGCGCTTTTGGCGTGCGCCCCGACCGCGTTTATGAAAAAGAACAAAGACGGAGATGTCGAAAAAGACGGAACAGAAACGTCATCCTTCGCCACCGCTGAAATTCGACCTGGGGGTGCCGCGGCGCTCGCGCTAGCAGGCAAAGCAGACGAGCTCGTGGCGCGAGGCGGCATATTGGAGTACCTCAACCGAACCCTGCTTCCGGCGGACCCTTTTTCCGGTGACGCGACCTCGCCGACGATCGCGGACGTCGCGGACGAAAAAACCTTGGTACCAAAGAAAACAAAGAAACCCAGATGGTTCGGAAGAAGCAAGGACGAGGCGGGTAGCGAAAGTGGCGACGCTTCGTCTTCCAGTGACCCCACCGCGCACTCGGTTGACGAAAACAAAACCGAGCAGGAACACGGCAGAGGCGAAAGCGGAAGCGCGTGGGTTAACTTCTGTCAGCAGTTTGAAGATCGCGTCGAAGCGGCGGGCGGGGTGAGGGAGGCGATTTGGGTGGAGCGGGAGCACTTGTTACTGGGGGTGGCGGTGGGTATGTTACAGGGCACGGTTGGCGTGGGCGGGGGGGTTTTAGTCACCACGTACATGAGCATCATGAGCGACATGGAGGTGCACCGCATTTGCGCCACCGCGTTATGCGCCACGCTGGTTACGAACACCGTGGTGTGCGCGCACCACTTCAAGTTCGGGAACGTGCGGCTTCGCGTAGCCGCAGTTTTGGGCGTCAGCGCCATGGCCGCGTCCTACGCCACCGCGAAGAACGTGTCCCTGGCGGTTCCGGAACCCGTGATCAGGGCATTCATCGCCGCCGCGCTCGTGGCGAGCGGCGTGAGTATGTTCAAATGAACGTTTGGTATGAGTTTATTGGGTGCGAGTGTATTGGGTGTGAGTTCATTATCAGAGTTGGAAGGGTTGATCGTGTTGGCATGACGAGTGATTAACCGAGTTGTATGCGGAGAAGACGGGAGGACGGGGAGTTACCAACCAATCGGGGACAAAATCGTCCCATTGCGTTGTAAACGAAATACTTTGCCGTTACAACGCTTAAGCGTTACAAGCGAAACCTTTTAGAAAGCCCCACCTAATCACCCATACCCGTCTCCCAAAACACCCACCACACTCAAACCCTAAAGCACCCATCATGTTACTCGTCGTCGAGTACCTATACCCCGTATAGATTACCTATACCCATCACCCGCGTCACCGCGCCGCTTCAAAAATGAAGCGCGAGTTCGTCCCGTCCCGTTCGCGTTCGTCTCGCGTCCCAAAATCGCTCCCTCCCGAAACTAACTGATCCGCGGCAACCCCATTCCGTCGAACCCCGTGATTGACACCCGGTCACCCCAAAGCAACTCCACCGCGTTTCCGTGTTTCTCGGTGGCGTAAAACCCGCCGCGTTGTCGGAGTTCCGCTTTGGCGAAATCAAGCACCACTTTATCCAAGAACCCGAAAACCGAACCCACCTGTTCCGAGGAGTACCCGCTGACGAGTTGCAAGTTTTGCATCCCGGTCGCCCATTCGCATGCGTGGTTCCGTGACATGACCCACCCGATCGTCGCCGCGGCGATGAGGGACGGGGGGTACTGCACGCCGTCCCGCGCCACGGTGCACGCCTCCAACACGAACTCCACCACTTCGCAGGTTTCTTCGTACCGAACCTGTTTTTCCGTCTCCGTCTCCAACTTCACCGCCAAGCTTTTTTTGCTCCCCAACGAAACGCCCCTCGCGTTGTTCCACTTCGCCACGTTCTTCGCGTGGTACCCGTTGTTTTTTATGTCCCTCTGTGCGCAGGACAGGTACGCGCCACTGAAACTGGACGACGTGGGGAGGTACAGGTCGTACTCCAGCTCGCGTAGCAACGCGCGCTCCGCCAGCAAAAGCTGCGACTTGGAAAACGTGCTGTTGTGAAAGAAAGAAAACGGTCAGTCGCGAGTCGGCGAGTGCGGGTGTGTCGTATGGGGGATTGGGGTCCGAGTAATCGGGCCGAACAGTGCGTTTGTGCGTAGGTGTGATTGTTGCCAGTACTGGTACATGTTACGGCCGTAGTGCACGTAAAGCAGGGGCGGTAAACGTGACGCGTGGCAAAGGGTTCCGTGAGAAACACGTACCTAACCTCGGCGGCGTTTGAAAACGAACACGCGGACGGCGCACAAACCTCCACCACTTTCGCCGCGACGAACACGCAAGTGATGCCTAAACGTTTCAGCTTGTTACACAGGGGCTGGTGCGTCTCTTCAAGGTAGACCGCTTGCGTGCTTGGTAACGCGCCCAACACCAACGCCGGAACGGGTTCGCTGCCGGCGCCGTTGCGGGCGAGGAAGTTTTCGGGGCCTGGAGTTTTTTGTTTTTTTTTTGAATGGGATCGATTGGAGAGTTTGGAAGGGAAGGTTAACACGAGACACAGAAAAGACGCGGCGTACGTGTGTGTCCTTGCGGAAGTACCCGGACAGTTAGTGCCCTTACGGGTCCTGGCAAACGCTTAAGTGAAACGAAAAAGGAAACACCTCCACGAAAAAGAAGCACGGCGACGTTCGCGGCGTTTGACTTTTTCAAAAATAAAAGTTACTTTATTTTTTGAACTCCGGGTGGCGCGGAAACGACGCGCGTGCGTAAAGCTTGCTTCAGCTCGCCTCAAACACGTACCTCTTCGAAGCAGAAACGTGTCCAGGTACCTCAGCGCGAGGTGGAAAGTCTCGTCCGCTAAATCGAGGGACGCGTGCTGGCAGGACATCCAGTCCACCAGGTCCTGGCGCATAGCCGCGCTGAGAGGTTTGAAACGAGTTTTGAGGTTAGTTTCGTTTTTGCGGGAGATTTTTGTGCGCAGCACAGATTTTCGAAGTTTTGCGCATGGCGTCGTCTTGCACGGGGGGCGATGGAGACGCGCGCGGTGTGGTTTGCCGATCGGGATTGGCGTTTTGTGTCGGGCAGTCGCGGCCTGCACGTGTCCCCGCGTGCTCGAACCACCGAAAGAGGCACGAAAACGGTGAGGCCGATCGTCACCGCGACGCGTTTGCGTGGCAGCACCGCGGCGGTTCCCGAAAAAGCCATTGGAGTGAGGCAAGCTCTTACCTGAACAAGTCCCCGTTTTCCACGTACGGGGTCAGCGCGTGTTTCCGTTCGTTGCTGCGTCGTCCTCCTTTGGTGCTGAACGGGTACACGTCCTCCGCGGCGCCCACCTCCTCTACGGAGGCGAGGGCGAAGCCTGGACAGGGTGCGATGTGGTGGTTGGTCAGTGGTTGGCGCGCAAAGTCGCGAGCGCGGGCGAGTTCAAAATCGAGTTCAAACGCAACTTCGCGCCGACTCGATGGATTGGCTTAAAAACACCAAGGAGGTGGGTCCGGCAGACGGGACATGGGGAGGTCATCAACGCACCTCGTTCCGCGACAAGGCGTTCGTCGCACGTAAGGTTCACCACGGCAGTTTCAGTAGGCGTCGCGTCTGCTTTTCGCGGGTCGGGGAGGGAGGGAGGGTCAGGTTCCGAGGCCGTGTTGGAAGTGCAATCGCCTCGCAAACGCGGTGTTTGCGCGCTCGCGTTGGCGAAGAAAAGCGGACAGTGATGCGTACCGGTACTCGCGCGTCCTCGCGCGCGTGTCACGCGTCGCTGCTGCGGCGCCGGTTCGTCCTCGTCGAACTCGATCACCTCCACGTTTGTGCGTTTCTTCGTGGACACCTCGTCCATCGCCGCCAACTCGAACTTGTCCTCCAAGCGCACCGGCTCGGTGGGTTCATCAGAAGGAGTGTCCTTCCCAACGCGATTCACGATTTGCGCTGAACCCGTCCGGCCCGCGTTCGCCGCTGGTTTCTTCCGCGACGACGACCGCGTGTTTCGCGCGTTGGCCGGTGCAACAGCAGACGCGGTGCTCGGTCCAGTGTTTGGGATTTTCCGTGGGAGCTTGGTTTCCGTGTTGAGCTCCAGGTCCTTCGCGGCAGTAGAAGGTTTGGTCGTCCGAGCATCACGCGTCGTCCTGGTGGAAACCATTATGAAGGTCCGGTAGGTCACGCACACCACGTAACCACAACTCGACTACACGTCTCACTCTGGACAACACTCGACTTCGCCGTAAAGGAAGGAACCGACCGACTCACTCGCACACCTGCGAGTCGCCCAAAGAGGGCGTGCCGCGCGGAGTGGCAGAGGGTGGATGCGGCAAAACTAAAAAAAGGAAAGCGAGCAGTGTTTGAATCTACGCGAACTTTACGAAAAAGAGACGAAATAGAGCGAATAAGAGTGGTAGGCTATGGGGACCTCGAGATACAATCAAGATTTACTCGTCGTCCAGTTGAGATTTGTCGGTAAATGGCGTTTTTCAACGGGTAACGCTTTTCGAGGTTTTCGGTTTTTCCGAAGAGGTCGGAAAAAATCGTCTTCAGCAAACAACACAATTTTGAGGACGGCCTTCCCGAGTCACTCGGCGCGCGCGTTACGGGCACGGCCACGCGGCAGAGGCCCTGGGGTTGCCGTGTTTCCGTGGCACCCGCGGGCCGTGATTTGCGCCGTGAGTAACGTTGCTTTTGAGGAACCGTTGAAAGGGACAAGGCCCGCGATGGAACCCCCGACGCCGGTTCCCGAGGAGGATCAAGGCATCGCGTGGTTCACGTCGCCCTCGCCGACAGACCGAGGCGCTGTTTCCACCGCGACGAACCATTCGTCATGGCGCGCCAGGTTCCACCCCGGGTACGCACGCGACTCAGGGGAGCTGGCGAGCACGTCGTCCCGAGCAGAGACGTACGTCCCGAACGTGTCAATGGGCCCGCCCGCGTCTCGAGATCCGAGGGAAGGCGGACCTGGCGAAAATCGATTGCCAGGGTTGGCCAAGAACACGCCAGAGGTTGCCTCAGACGTACCTGAAACCGACGCACCGCCGCCCTACACGAACACGACACCCAACCCCGAAACCCAAACGCCGCCAACGCACCGCTACGAAACCTCCGTGGCGAACGCCACGGCCTGGGCGAACGCGCTGTTGCGGGCGGGGAAAGTGCAAAGGAGTAAAAGGGGTTTTCAAGGTTCGCGAAAGAAACGAGTCCGGATGGATGGCGACGGCTGCGACGCGGCGCGCGCCGTGAAGCGCGACGCGTCCGGCACGGACACCAACACGGAACCTTCAGGGTGTAGTGTTGCCCGTGTTTTCTCGACAACAATACAAATCAGTAAAGAAATGGCGCGACACGCCCTGGGCAGTGAGAGAACTTTAGAAGCGCTTCTGCGGGGATGCATTTGCGGCGGGGCGAGGTGGAAAGCCGCGGGAAGCTTTGCGCCAGAGGAACACGCGGAGGCGCGCGATACTTCCGTCTCCCAAAAAGCACTCGAGGTACCAGATCTCGGCCCGAGCTTGTTCGAAAAATCAAACCCTGCACAGGCAACGACCGGGTACCAGGGCGATTTCCTGACCGTGCCGGTTGAAAAGGTTTCCAGTTTGTGGAGCTCGTCTTCGTTGGAGCCGGTGGGCGCGCGAAAAGATATTACGTGTGTAGTGTTGGCGCCCCGCGGCGAGCGCCAAAAAGCACGCGAAACGGTACGCGAAGTGGGTGGGTGTTACAGCGCCATGCGGCTCGGCGAGCATGACCCGGTTGGTGGGTCGTTTATGGCCACGGAAGCACGCACCCCGGACTATGGAGCGCTCAGTCAGGACTTTGTGTTTGAGTACGACTGCGACGAACCCGAGGCGTTTCCCGGGATGAACAAAAAGTCGTTTGATTTTTCGTTACAAAAAGTCGCGGATACCGTCGTCGCCGCGGTTACCGAAAGAAACGGCCCGGTTAACTTGCTGGTGTACGTAATAGCAGGGGGGGCTGGAAAGGGGTCGTCCTTTTGCGTCCAAGACGCGTGGGTCACGGAGACGTACTGTGCGGTTGTTTGTTCCAACAAAATCGAGGGAAAAGTTGGAGACTCGACGAATACTTTTGTGCGCGATTCCAAGATTGATTTTCAGTTTGTGTCCCGGAACGACTCGGGGCGGGGCAATTTAACCCCGGAAACGGTCCGGCAAATCGCGGTGAATACGTACCGCCGGTCGGTGCGACCGGTGCGACGAGTTGCGAGTTCGAAGGCGGTGGGTTTGTGTTGGGAGGACGAAAACGCTCGTTCGCAAAAACAGTGCCAAGATTTCACCCGCCGCGACGTCCTGGCGCGAAACGTTACGAGCGTGTCGCGGAAAGATCATAGGCTGGCGACGTACGACCCCCTGGTGGTGTTGAGGAAGGGTACGGAAAAGGGTGATGCTGATCAGGGAGGTACTGATAAAAGTAACACCCACACGAAATCTGACGGTGACGCGTTTTCCTCCGAATGTGAAATTCAATGCGAAACGCACTGCGCGTTTACCGCCACCGCCTTCGGCCCGGTAACCTGGGTCGTCGCGAGTTGGGCGGATTCATTTGGCGAGGCGCTTGAAACCGACGCGCGTTTTTTTTCAAACCAAGGTGATTCGCGAAAGCCGGAGGCTCTGACCGTCGCCGAGTCCTCGGCGGAACGCGTCGCGGCCTGGCTTTTCGATCGAACCGTTTCGTTCGCCACCGGGATTGCGGTCAGCGCGGGCGAGGCGATGGATGTTGATACGACATCCGTGTCTGAACCCGAAAAGGACGGGCCGAACGCGTCCGCAAATCGCGAACGCGCCGGACGTCGTCGCACCCGCTTTTTCGCGGAAGCGCCTGTTACGGAACGTCACACGCGCGCGAAATACGGAAACGTCGCCGTCGCGAGGGTCGGCGGGGCTTGTGAACCCGGGAAATGCGAAATCGCGGCGCGCGTGAAGTGCCGCGCCGAGGCGTACGTAAGCCGGGTCGCGTATAACCGCGAGCAACACAAAGTCGACCCAGGTTGTTTTCGCGTCCAAAACGTGGTGCTGGGCGAAATGCGAGGGGACCGGGGACTTGACTCGTTGAGGGTGACCGACGTGGTTCGGCGGGAGGCGGGGGAGAAAGGGCCGGGTCGGGGCGGTTGCGACGGCGACGAAACGAAACGCGGAGTTTCCGCCAAAACCCACCTAGCCGAGGTATACGCCGACCTGGCGGGTTTGGCAAACGCGGTGTGTCCGACGGGCACCCCGCTTGTACCGCCGCACGCGCGCACGTGCGTTTTCTTCGCGGAGACGCTGCGAGCGCTGGAGGAAATTGCGGCCGGCGGGGGCGTGGACGAAGAAGGGGGGGTTGATTGAATCGCAAAGTACTGTCCAAATATTTCAGTCTTAATCACTCCAAGCTACTCGCCGCGTCTTCGGCGTTTTGTCGCGCGTCCCTCTGGTACCGATCCATCGCGGCTTCGTACCGCTGAAGCTCTTCACGTTCCTCACGTTCCTCCGCCTCTAACTCACCGACAGTCGCGGGTGGTTCGTACTTCATCATTGACGATTCTTTATAAAACCCAGAAGCGCCGCCGTTGTCGTAGTAGTTACCGCCATCGACGCCGTACTCCGGCGCGTCGATCGTGTTCAGCGCCGCTAGCGAAACGAAAACCCCTACCCCGCACGCGAGCAGGGTTTTCCGTAACCTCTCAACGATCGGCCTTACCACGTACGTCCCAAGCAGTCGGTCCCGCGCCAGCATCTCCGGGTCCTTCACGTACACCTGGCCGTCGTACCACCCGGTTTCCTCGTACTCCACGGTCGCGCTGAGCAGCCGGTCGCGCACGTACGACCAGTTGTTGTATATCTTATTGGAAAAGAATTTGGTCAGTCTTTGCCAGTACGCCGTAAGTGTTCCCCGTGGTGCGTTCGTCCAGACGCAGTAAACGTTTAGTGTTTGGATTTGGGAAACGCGGCGCGATACGCACCAGCAGCGCGAACACTGCGACGGCGGTGAAGCTCCCGGTGCAGGCGCAGATGAACGCCTCGGTGGGTTGCGTTGTTGGGTCGTAGGAAACGCTGGCGATGGGGTACGCCAGGGTTACGTAGAAGAAAGCCCCCAAACCGCCCAGGCGCGCGGCGTACACGTTCAGTGCCTTGCCCCCCCAGCCCATCAAAAGCGAATCTTGCAGCTCAAGCAGCTGCGACGACGGCCTTTGGTCTTTCGGGACGGGGCACCGCTCGTCCACGGTCAGGTCGTCCAGAAGGCTCCCGGTGTCGTCGTTGCTTGCGGAGGTTTGCACGGAGTAGTCGCGGTGTCGCTTTGTGAAACGAATGCGCCGCGGCGACGACGTGATGGAGACTCGTCGACCGTGGCCATCACGATCGGCGACCGCCGCGGTGCCCGCCCGCGAGGTCTTCGCCACTGAAACTCGTCGCGGCGACGACGCCGAGGCGCAAGTGCACGGCCGCAACGCCGGCGCGACCGACGCGAGTCGCAAAATCGCGGACATCGACGCTCCACGGTGCGTCCCACAACTGATTGAGCACGTGGTGGTGGTGCCGCTTGAAAGGCACACGTCATCGCAAGGGAATACATGGGGATCACATGTGGGGATCAACTTAACGTTTTCCCTCGATCACTCCACAGTCCACAAAGCAAACGCGCGTCCCAAATGCTCGGCACTTTGTCGGCGCGCCCTCCGCGTCGGCCACCATGGGCCCGTACAAGGAACTGGCGAACGCGGAATCGTTTTACTGCATGCGGAACAAAACCAAGAAGGTCACCACGGACCGGGCGAAGGCGGTGCAGACGCAACAAGCGCGGTTCGCGAACGCGGGGGAGACCAGTGAACAGCGGTACGCGCGCTTGAAAAAAGAGGAGAAGGGAGCCGCCGCGAAGGCCTTTTTGCAAGAAACCGATTACTCGCACTACGAAGTGCCCGAAGAGGAACCTGCTAAACCGGAGGTGGTGGGTTAACATGTATGTACAATAGATAGTAGAGTAGGGAACGGAACGGAGTACTGATACTTGTTGCGGCGTATTAATAATAGACCAGTAGTAGGGAACCGAGTACTTAGTACGGGCGATTTAGTACAAGTACTCACAATCCTCATCCTAATGTTTTACGCGCTCGCGGTGCTCGTTGCGTTTCTTGACGATTTTTTTAACACAACCGACTTGCAAAGGCAATGTCCGGAGAGACGTGTGTATCGGCACGAGCGTTAGTGTTCCAAAATATCACAAACAAGCGGGAGGGAACGTGCTTTGCGTGCCTCCGAGGCGGAGACGCGAAATGGGTTTGGCGACAAATATTTGGAGTCACAAAAATCGGCCGAAATCGGTCCGCCACTCTGGCGACAGCTTCGTCCTCAGGTGCCCCTCGCCCGACGCTCCCATTCCTCACACACACGCTACCATGGCGTCCCAGGTACGTCTCCGCGACGTATTTTCAAACACGATCGCGTCGTGGTGTTGACGTGGTGTTTCTTCTGATTGGATCCGCGTCAACGGCACGGATGTGACGCCCGCGCGTCTCGCCGTACCGCGCGTTCGCCGTGCGATTGCACGCGCGGCCTTTTCGATGACAAGTCATCTCGCGATGCCGATGAGCCGCGCGTCGAAACCCGCCGTTCGCTCACCGTCCCACCCCAATTCCCCTCTCCAACCCAAAACTTATAGGTTTTCGCTATCAACGCGCCCGTGCTGGCCAAGGTAAGCGCCCGAAATAGTTTCCAGGCGCGCGTCGCATCGACCGGAACACGACAGACGCCGACCACCGCGGCACGGCGGCACGGTTTTGGCCGATTTCGGTGGGGTTCTTGAGTTATCAGACCACCGAAAAAGGGACTCGCGTGCGGATAGGCCTCGGAAAAAACGAGTGACGGAATGCGGACTTTGAGTGGCGTTTTTCGTGTTTTTACTCGAATCTTACCGTTGTCGACGCGGTCACCTCCTTCAATAGTACCGCCACTGGATACGCACGCATCATCCGACCCTGACCTTCCTCACCCTCTCTCTCACAACCAAAAAAAACAGTCCGCCTTTAAGGGCAGCTCTGCCGGTTTCAAGGCGGGTCGGTCCAATGTGACCGTCGGTAGGGTCGCGGTCATCACGAAGGCGAACGGCACCGACTACGGGTTGGGCGTGGCGATGAGCGGCACGAAGGAGAAGTCCATGAAAGCGGGCAGGGCACCCGTGCCGCTGGAGCTGGAAGCCATGCCCCTGCCTTTGAACACGTTCAAGAACAAGGCTCCTTTTGTGGGCACGGTTAAGAGCGTGGAGCGCATCGTGGGGCCCAACGCCACCGGCGAAACGTGCCACATCATCATCGAGCACGGCGGGAAGATGCCGTTCTGGGAAGGCCAGAGCTACGGCGTCATCCCCCCCGGCACCAAGGTCAACAGCAAAGGCAAGGAAGTTCCCCACGGCGTCCGTCTGTACTCCATCGCGTCCACCCGGTACGGGGACGAGTTCGACGGGAACACCGCGACGCTGTGCGTGCGCCGCGCCACGTTTTGGGACACGGAAACAAACGCGGAGGACCCGGTGAGGAAGGGTATCTGCTCCAACTTCTTGTGCGACGCCGCGCCTGGCGCCGAGATCAACCTGACCGGCCCCACCGGCCAGGTCATGCTTCTTCCCAAGGACCCCGCCACCCCGGTGATCATGGTCGCCACCGGTACCGGCATCGCCCCCATGCGCGCCTACTACCGCCGGTTCTTCGTGGAGGACGTCAAGTCCTGGGAGTTCAAAGGTTTGGCGTGGCTGTTCATGGGGGTCGCGAACAGCGACGCCAAGTTGTACGACGACGAGATCCAGGAGTGCATCGCGCGGTTCCCCGGACAGTTCAGGGTTGATTACGCCCTTTCACGGGAACAAAACAACCGCGCGGGTGGCAAGATGTACATCCAGGACAAGGTTGAGGAGTACAAGGACCAGGTTTTCCAGCTCCTGGACGGCGGCGCGCACATGTACTTTTGCGGCCTGAAAGGAATGATGCCCGGCATTCTGAGCATGCTGGAAGGCGTGTGCGCTGAGAAGGGCGTGAACTACGCGGAGTGGCTCGAGAACCTCAAGGAAAAAGGACAGTGGCACGTCGAGGTGTACTAATTTTGTTTTCGGTGTTTGTTTGGCCGTCTAATTGGTCGATACTTTTACTTTACGGGAACAAAAACGCAGTACACACACGCGACGAGACACGAGGTGTCGACTTCTGAAGAAACGGTGTCCCGTCGTCAGGACGTTTTATTTCTTGCTCGAGCAATAGCGCTTCGTTGTAGTGTCACGGCAGAGCAAAGCAACATCGTTTTTTTTTTTCTCTCGAACGTCGAGCTAACTAGCGCGGCTAAAATCTCGTAATCAATTCAGCCGTCAGCCGCTCTTGGCACTAGCACGTCTCGCGCGGGCGCACTTGGGGCACCCGGAGGGTCTGACGCGCTTCGTCGGTTGCATATCATCGTATTCCGCGTTTGCTCGCACGTGTCGCACTTCCACAGCGCCTTCTTGCTCGACGCGAACGTCACCTCCGTCGCCTTCTTGTCCGGGTCGACGAACTCACCCAGTAGCTGCGCGCCGCGCTCGCTGTTGTCGGCGCAACACACGGCGAAGTTGTTGGTCGGGCTCAGGGGGACGGGGCGCTCGTAACCCGCACACGCTGGGCAGCCGCTGGGTTTGTCGCTCCTCGTGCGGCTGAACAACAGCCTCCCACGTGTGCTTGCACTTGCTGCACTTCCACCGCACCTTCTTGTTCGACGCGAACGTCACCTCCGTCGGCTTTATGACCGGGTCGTCGTACTCCTTCAGCAGCCTCGCGCCGCGCGCGCTGTTCTCCTTACACCACGCGGCGAAGTTGTAGGTCGGGCTCAACGGCAGTTGGCCAGAGCACGACGGGCAGCTGTTGTGGTTTTTCCCCGTGCGGTTGTTCATCGTTGCCCTCCACTCGAATCCGCACTCGCGACACTCCCACAGCGCCTTGAAGTCCGACCTATACGTCACCGCTGTCGCCTTCCTGTCCGGGTCGACGTACTCCCCTCTCAGCCTCTTGCCGAGGTCCTCCTCGTCTCCGTCGTTCCAGTGCTCCTGGCACCACACTTCGAAGTTGTGGCCCGGGCGTGCCGCGTGCGGAGCCGGGCACGCCAGAGAGCGCGGCGCGACCTCGCGAGCGTGCTTCCGAGCCCCCTCGCGAGCGGTTGGGGGGGCGGGCGGCGCGCGCGCCAGGGCGAGGGCGCGGCGGCGAGGCACGCCATGGTGGTGCGCGCGGCGGAGTGAAGGAGAAAAAGAGAGCGGCCGGCCTCGAAACTCGCCGGTCATTTCCTTTCTTAAAAGTCAAAGAAGTCAACGGTACCGCCACCACTTCACGGCACGCGTCGTCCAGTCGCGTCGCCCCCCCCCCTGATGACCACCGACCCCCCTCCCAAGGTAAGCAAGGACCTGGCGAACGCGGTGCAGGATGACTGGCGACGCTCGGTTCGGGATTCCGCGAAACACCGCGCAGTGGCGCAGATGGAGAGCTACGACGGGTTTAAAAACATGGTCTCCGTGGCGCACCTCCGGCCGTACCACGCCCCGAATTTCAAGGAACACGGCGTGGTGAACCCGCCTGCGTTTGGGTTCACCGCGGACGGGGTACCTTCTGGGCCTGTGGCGAACCCGGGGTCGATTTCTTCTGGGGGGGTAGGGGGGAGTAGTGACGAAATGTCGGGTTCTTGTTCCACGCAATTCGAAAAACCAGAAAACTCCATGCGGTTTGACAAAACATGGCGCAAAGCGTGTAAAAGCCCGGCTTTGAAATGGCACTACCTCGGCGTGTGCGGTGGTGATTCGTTGCAAAAGGTCTTCGCGAAGGATATCGGGGGGATGGTGCTTGGTGAAATCGTAGAGGCGCTGGCGGATGGGTTTGGAGTTGTGTGCCGAACCGACGAAGCCGATGAAGACGATGATACAATTGAAAAAGAAAAAAAGGATGCTTCTAAAAAAAAAGAAACAGAAACGGAATCATCATCAGCGGCGGATTCGTGGCAAGGCGCAGGCACAACCGACATCGCGGCAATCGCGGTTAACGTGATGGCCACGTTGCGCGCGTTGACAAAATGTGGCCGCTTCGATCTCGCCAGGCGTTTGCTTAACAAACAACAAAAAGGAAAACTGGAAATTTTGATGACGGCGTTGGAAAAAGTATCCGGCGTCGACGCCGAGCGCGACGCACTCAGGGACGCGTACTTGGGGTAGCAGGTCGTGGGGGTATTTAGTCAGGCCAGGGTATGTTATCGCCATCGGTGTTTAGTCAGGCCAGGGTATCGCATGTACGGTGTTTAGTCAGGACTGGTTCCGATTTTTGCTAAGATATGTCGTGTTGCATACTCGAAAGCGACTCAAGTGTCTCTTCTCACCTCCGCGCTTTTCCTCGTTCACCAACATTCACTTTTCCATCACAGCGAACACTCCCATTGACACCGGCACGTCGAACCCTGCCTTTCCCACCTGCCAACCGCGGCGCGCGCTGTTTAGAAAGGACTCACCCCGCCGATGGCGCCGAACCCCGCGAGCATGTTGTTTGCGAACGGGTCTGAGATGTGGTCCACGATGTTTTTGAATGGCCCTTCGCCCGTCGCCACAGCTTGCACCGCGATGCCCAGAAACGCCATCATCGCGAGCCGGCCGTTTTTGATCTCCTTCTTCTGCATCTTCGCCATGTCCGTTTTACCAAGGTTGGCGAAGTTGAAGTACTTCCCGCCGGGGTACGCGGGGGCGCCGCTTCCCGCAAAGCCTTTTTCCCATCCCATGAGCGGGGTCTCGCCTTGGCTTCCGGGGTACCAGTAGTCCTGCCCGCGCTTGACTTCCGCGAAGTTCATGAGCACCATGTTGACCCAGAAAATGGTGGTCGGGTCCGCCCAGTAGTCGAAGGTTCCTTGGGGGGGAATGGCGCCGGATTTGAACCACACGAGGCCGGTGTCGGCGGGGATGATGCCCATGCCGCCCAACACTTCGGGCGCGACGACACCGGCGACGCCCAGCATGGCCCACCGGCCGTGAATCACCTCCGAGTATGCCAGCCACTGCGGGTTGACAAAACCTCCTTGGCCTTCGGGGTCGGACATCCCGAGGGGGTCGAACCCGAAGTCGCCGGGAAGCGTGCCGTCCAGGTACGTCATGTTCTGGTCGGAAACGCCCATCAGGTACACGTCGTCCCTTGAACGGGGGGCGGCTTTCACGACGGCTTTGGGAGCGGCTTCGGCGGCTTCCGCGGGCTGTTGTTTTGGTGACGAAAGAGGGGGGGGGATGTCAGTGGTTTGCGGCTAGGTGCTTTAGACGATCGAGCACGTGTCGCGGCTCAAAACGATCGGAACGGAGGGACCCATCCCGCATCCCCGCATCGGCGAAAAAAACCGCGCGTTATCGTTCGCGCCTAAACACGCCCTTCGCGTGCGTCGAGTCGACACGGCCCGTGGCGGTCGCGCGCGTGCCGTATTCAACACCCACACGCGACGATGCAAGCCCTCTGTCGATCGTCCGAAAAACGCAAAGCCCCGCGCAGCGCGTGTTGCGGCCGTCCAATCGGATTGCAAAAAGCTCCTTACCTCGTCAGCGGCGCGAACGGTGAAGCTGCGCTTGGTGGTCGTCTTGGGCGCCGCGCAGACCACGCGAGCGTTACCGGAAAGGAAGGTCTTGCGGCCGCAAACGGCGCGCACGGCGACGGAGGAGGCGGTGATGGACGCCATGGTGACGCTTAGGTCGAGACGAAGGGGTTGGCCGACGACGAGACGGGTGTGTGCGGGAATGAGCTCAGGCACCCACCTGCGGGAACCTTCTTTGCGTGCATCACGAAAACGGCCTGTGATTCGCCGACGAGATTCCCTGATTGTTAATCGGTCTTGTACGTGCAATCAGTCGGCGGAATGTGGTAAATGGGAAAAAAAAGGTGATATTTTTTCCAGGGGAAGCCCAAGCAAAGCCACGACTCCTTTCTTCGCGCGACGCGCACCGCACACGTCGTGGCGCGCGCCGCGTGACCGAATGAAAGTGATGGGACGAAAGCGGTGCCCGCACGGCAAGGTGAAATACCAGTGCACGCAGTGCAACCCCTGTCCGCACGGGAAGCTGAAAAACGAGTGCGTGGACTGTAACCCCTGTCCGCACGGGAAGCTGAAACGAAAGTGTGCGGACTGCAACCCTTGCCCTCACGGGAAGGAGAAACGCAAGTGCGCGGACTGCAACCCCTGCCCTCACGGCAAGCGAAAAGACAGCTGCGCGGCGTGCAACCCCTGCCCTCACGGGAAGCTGAAAAGCAACTGCGCGGCGTGCACCCCCTGCCCCCACGGCAAGCGGAAAAGCGACTGCGTGGCGTGCACCGTTTGCCCTCACGGCAAGCGAAAGAGCATGTGCGCGACGTGCAAAACGGCACGCGCGGCTCCGCCGCGTGCAAACATGGTCAAACGCGAGCCGGAGAGTTCGCCCGAGATCAAGCAAGAGCCGTTTACCATTCGCGGCTATTTCGGCATCGGCGACGAGGAGTGAGGTGACTGAAAGAGTGCCATGAGTGTTGTGAGGGAGAGCAATTTTTACATCAACCTGCTCTCGCCTCGGAGTCCCGTCCACAAGCCCACAAACCCTCCATTCTCTCTGTTTCAAACCAAAAAAACCTCTTTCAAATCCTTAATAACCCCTCCCACCTTTACTTTAAGAACGTCGCGAACACGAAAAACGAGACGAAGGAAAACAGAGACAGGATGAGTTCCGGTCCCCAGGCTTGCGGGAAGATCGGAATGTACACCGGGAAGATGCTCCCCACGAGCCATCCCAACACCAGCGCAACGAACACGTTGAGAAACGCTTTTCCCAACAACTCCTTTTGCTTGCCTCTTTTTTCGTGAAGGAAGAACACGGTTAGCCCGAAGGCGATGGCCATTTGGAACGCGGGGCCGGACGCGCTGCGCTGTACGATCGCCCAGCCGGCGAACAAGGAATAGATAATCGCGCGCCGTAAAATAGTCTAGGAGCAAACAGTCAGGGTAAAGTTGGGGTAGGAGGTGGTTAGTGGTTGGTACTCGTATCCCTGACGGCCTCGGTTCGAAGTGAGGGTATACTGTAGGTCGAGTAGGCAGTGGTACAGGCAAACAGTCTTCCGTCGCCGGCAAACGTTCGGGACGGCTCAAAAAAAAAAAACCTCTCACCTGGTCATCCGGCCTCGCGAACTGCGCTTTTAACCGTTCCATGAATGGCGGGACGTAGTTCTCTCCTCCTTGCTTTTTTTTCGCCATCCGTAATCCTTTGGCTTTCTTTCGTACACTCAGTTTGTCCTGGATGATCCGGTCAAAAGCGGCTTCGATGGATTCCACGCCGACGGCGTGTCCTCGGAACGTGTCCACCAAATAATTCCGCGCGTCTTGGACCTCTTCGTAACTCGCCTCGGCGTCCACCCCCAAACGTCGGTACGGGTCTTTTTCCTTAACCCGGGGGAACACCGCGGTTTTGTCGAAGTTCTCGCCCGCGAAAACGGGGGGGGTGTACTGTTCAGAGGGGGTCTCGCCTGTTTAGGTGGCGACAAATTGAAGAGGGTGGGAAATGTGAGAAAATGGACCTGGAAAATGGGTTCGTGTAAACCCGTCGTTCTTTGAGTTTTTTCGTGGATAGCGTGCGCGGCGGGTTCGCGAAGCGTGCGCGCACCACCCCCAGGAGGGCGTGTCCCTTAGACAAAAATCCCGGCCGTGGGTGTCACGACACCTCTCGCGAACGCGTATCCGGAAACGGCCCGTTAAACGTACCTTCCGTCGCGGCGGTGCGCACGGCGCGTCCGCCGTGTCCGGCGCCGCCCAAACAGACTCGGCGGCCGATGCGCGATGCTTGGGAGTGGGAGCCCGATGCTCGGGACCCCACCCGCGCCAGTTTCGCGCGGTCGGCGCCCGCCGAACCAGGCGCGGCCGCGACGCGACTCGTGGTGCAGGTGAGCGCGAACATCGTGGGCGCGATCTGCGCACGCCGAAGTGTGAGAGGGGTGATGCGACAGTGTCCCGACGTCAATCGGTGTTTTTTTTTTTGCGAACGACTCGAGATGAGAGAGGAGATCTCCTCCTCCCCAAAAGAGAGAAAATAAGTTTCATTTTTTCCACATTCGTCCCGCCTCCGCGCTCGCCGCCAATGGCATGTCGCACACCGCACACACACCTCCACTCTTGACGAACTGCGTGGAGTGCGCGGTTCTGCACCGTGAACACTCCACGCCCACGAGCCCTGAGGACGCATTCGTTGTGGATTCATCACGTCCGGGTGAATCGTTGATGGATTCGTCTTTGCGATTCTCGTTTGTTTCAATCGATCCATCACTTTCACTTCCACCACCCGGTCGCAGCGACCGCAGCGTCGCGGCGCACACCCATCCAGGGCGTTCGTTTTTTTGGATGTGCAGCTCGAGGTTTTCCTCGGAGGACACGTTGTGATGCGCTTGCGTGCCGTTATCGGTTTCGAAGGCACCGTATGGTACACCTCCGTCCGCGACGAAGCGCGCGCATCGGGTAATCTGTAAGAAGATTTCTTTTGTATTTTCTTTGCCTTCGTACTCGGACGCAACGCGGGTCGCATTTGAGACGACGCTTAAAAACTCCCCCGCGCGTTTTATCAAGCCAGCTCTTTGGTGCCAAACCACCGCGAACCGGCAAACACACACCCGGTGCTTGAAATCCAGGGGAAGGGAAACGAGGTGCCGTGACAGGCGCGCGATTTCCAAAGCGGCGTCCAGGTTGTTTTGCGACGGGCACCGCCACTTTTGTTTTTTAGACTCGCCTTGGCGCGTAACTCCGCGCGCGTTAACTCCATCAACTCCTTCACCCAACTCGCCACCCTCCTCCACGGTCGCCGCGACCGCTTTGCACAGCCGTAACGCCCTGGAGGCGACGCAGTATGCGCGGCACTTCACCGCGGCTTGTAAACATGGGGTGTTACCGGTCACGGCGAGCTTAGTAGCCGCTTTGAAGTGCAGCTCGCTTGTGTCGAAATCGTTCGCCTCGAGCGCCGCGATTCCGAGGAGCGCCAAACGTAACGTCGCGTCGTGGGTTCGGTTCACCGGAGCAGCGGGCTTTGGTGGCTTCGTGGAACGAACAGGAGAAGATTTCGGTGCGTCCATACTCGCGACGACACCTCCCACCATAGCTGGTACGACGTTTTCGTTGACTCTGTTCCAGCCCGGGTTCGGCAAGGGCGAGCCGAAGGCGTTTTGCGTGGGACCGTTTTCCGGAAAGGGAGTCGAGGGAGTCTCCTGCGTCTCGTCGTAGTCGTCACTCAACTCCCCGAACGGGTCGTCGTCGTCGGAGGCCCCGTCCGATAACTCGCCGAAAGGATCGGGCACGACAAACTCTGTGCGGTGGTCGGTTGCGTTTTGGGTAGCAACCCGGGGAGACCGGGTTTCGGTTTCGCGAAAAGGCGACGGCTGCGACGAAAAAACGCCAAACGCCTCATCTGCGTTTCTCGCCGGCGCTGCCGCGAACGGATCGGAGTCGTTACCGAAATCAAAAGCAGGCGCGTCGTCGTTCTTTTCGGGGGACGAAAAAGAGACTCGGGCACTTGGCGAGTTACTCCCGTTTCCCGATGAAAACGCGGTACCACTCCTTTCAAATCCGCCGGTTTCAAACCCGGAGCCGAAGGGATCGGCGGAGTCGTCGTCAAAGGCGGCGAACGGTTGTGGGTTTGCGTTAGTAGAAGCGGTACCTCCACAACTACCTGTGGGGGCGCCCCCGTTAGGATTTGACAACCCAGTACTCGTGCCAACGAACCCTTGGTGTAATTGCGATGCCTGGAAGGTGTTACCAGGATTCGGGGGCGCCCCCCCGATTCGCAGCTGGCTCGCGCCCGGCGCGGGCAGCGCGAATTGATTACTCTCCCCGGGACTAAAACTCGCGAAAGAACTCCTGCCGAAGGGATCGGCGTCGTTTCCGTCGCCAAACGGATCATCGTCCCCTGACCCCCCCCCATCCCCGAACGGGTCGCCCTCCCCATCCGAGTCCGACACGCTCATCTCAGGGAACTGCGTTTGGAACGGGGGCGGGGGCGGTTGCGATGTTGTCGGAGACGTCGCGGCGACGCCGGCCCCGAACGTACCGTTTGCGGGAATCGCAATCGGTTGAGGGCGATTAGCGGAGTACCCGCCTCCTCCGCCATGGAAACCCGATTGGTTCGACGACCGGTTCCAATTCCGGGAGCCTTCCGTGGATCCAAAGTCATCCCGGATAACAACCTTGCTGGTGTCCCCCTCCACGCCGTGCCCGAACGGCGCGCTTCCCGAAACGCGCTTTTTTTGAAAGAAAAGGGTCAGTCTTGAGTCTCGAGTATGCTGGGTGTGCTGTATGGGGGATTGGGGTCCGAGTAATCGGGCCGAAGAGGGCACTTGTGATGTATGTAGTAGTTGCAGTACTACTACATACATCACGAGTACTAGAAATGCTACATACATCACGAGTAGTGCACTCAAAGAGGTGCAGTAAACAGTGTGCCTGGATTTGGGAAAGTCCCAATACGCACCTTTCCGAGCGCGTCCGCGTGCGTCAACACGGAAACGCGCGAGGTTTCCCTCAACGGCCCGCCTGTCAGGTCCGGCCAAACGGCGGCCGGCGCGTTGGACCACCCTAGGGGTATTTGGTCTCCAGCTTTCGTGGATTCGATTTTGGCCGCGTCGTACGCTGCGAAAGGAACTTTGCCGTGTTTTTGCTCGATACGTTTTCGTCGCCTGGTACCCACCGCGCACGCGGTCGCCGCCGATCCGGGCGCCAGTTTCGTGGCCGCCAAAGCATCCAACACAGGAAACCCGCCGTCCCCACCCGGGCCGCAACACACACCTCGCTCGTATAGTCTTTCCAAACCCCGAACGTCGGTTCCTCCCGACACAGCAACAAGCAAACACGCCGCCGCGAACGCGTTTTCGGCGTCGCCGAGCGCGACCGAGGCGTGGCAAGCATCGAGGGCGACGATTAGTATTCCGGGGTTGGAAGTAACACCGGGAACGGGTGGTGTCAAATCCGAACCGCCGGCGTGCGCCGACGCCGGGTCGGTTGCTTTGTTCAACGCGTTCCGGACAAGTTGAAGCGCCGCCGCCGCGCTCGACGCCGCCGCCATCGCGCACGCTCTTTGCGTGAAACACAAATGCGTCGCCCGGCTGGCGACTGAGCTGGCGAGTCCGGGAAGCGCCAACGCGTTTCCGTCGCCCAATAACGCAAGCGAGTCAGCGGAAACCCGGCTCGCGTCGTGTCGGTGAAACGCGGCGGCGATTGCGCGCTGCGCGATTAAACGCAACCCGTCCGCGTTTCGGTGGGCATTTTGACTCCCTGTGATTGTAAAACAAAAGTGTCAGTCGCGTATATCGCGATGTATGGACAACAGTCACCAGCTTCGGTAAAACAGTGTGCCTGGATTTGGGAAACGCGCAAGGCCGTACCTTCTAAACCAGCTTGACTCCCCCTACCACCTCCGCTCTTACTCACAAGAAGGCTTCCCCAGCCGACGACTAAGATGTCGCACATGGAGACGGGGCGAAAAAACGCGGCAGGTGTCGAGTGACTGTTTCCACACGAGCTCGAAACTAATTGCCCACTGCCGTTACTCGTCGTTTCCGCAAACAAAACAACCGCGTCCTGCGTGGCGCCCGCGATTGACACCGGCGACCCGCCCCCCGCGCCCAGGGCGAACAAAACAAACACGGAACCGTCCCACCCCAGAATCGAACCCCCGTCGCTGTGCGTGAAAACCAACGCCGGCCCAACCCAGAGCAAGGCGTGTATGGGGTTTTGGTGGTGGTTTTTTGTGGAGGCTTTTTGGCGTAAAAAACATGCCGAGTCGTTCTCGCCGCCCAACACGTACTCGTACAAAACAAGCCGCTTGGTGGTCAACAAAGCCAACCCGCCCCACGGCGAGTTATTATCTTCCTTAACGTCGTGGAACCCGTTGCCCACGAGTTGCCACGCGACTTGGGTTATTACCTCGCCCGGGTCTAAAGTAACACTGGCGGTTTCCACAAATTCAATTGGCTCGCGCATCGCACACACCGCGAAGACCTGCCGTCGCGCGGAGCCCGACCCCGAGGGATTAGACCCTGCGTTATAAGTATCAGCGTGAACAACATCCGTCGCCACGCTCAGCTGCGCTGGTGTGGGTCCCGGAAACAGCCTAGATGCAGTACTCGGTAGGGAATACACGGCGATGCGCGTAGATGGAGAGGTACAAGAGTGGATGCCGATATTGTTCCCGTCGCCGTCCAGCGCGGCGAACGAGCTCGCGTCGCCCCCGGTGAAAACCGCGTCACGCGCCGGAACCCGAACCACCGTTACCCCGGTATTGCAATCCACAAGCGTCGCGACGGACGCGTGAACAGACCCGGGGACCTGGGAAAGCACAAGGACAAGTGTCGTCGTCGTGCGCTTCGGGGAGGACGGAGGTGAGGTGGTGGTTGTACCAACCGCCGACGATTCGTCTCGAGTCACCGCGACTTGCAGTCGCGCCGGCGCCGCGTTCGCCGCCGCGGCGGGCGGCTCGGGCAGCATCAACACCTCGACCGCTTTTGGTCCGTCCGCCAGACTAACCGCACATACGGAATTTCGGTCACCCAGGTAAAACAGGTTGCCATGTCGCGTAGCCGGCTTTGTACGCGCCGTGTCCATCGTTGTGACGTGAGTCACTTGGTGTAAATCGCCCAAACGTCTTCGATTTGAAGAATTCGCCGTGGCCGCAAAGAAAACAACAAAGGAGCCACCGGTGGAACTTGTTGAACGAGTGCCCGCGCTGGAACTTCTGGGGTCAGTAGCACTGGCGGTCACCGATGCGGCACTCGATGCGGCACTCAACGCACGCAAAGCACTGCTCGCCACGACCGCGATCCGGTTTTGCGAGGAATGCGCCGCGATCGAAACCCGGTGCGTCGCGGGCGGGAGCGGCGGGAAGGCGTGTTTGTTTTTACGTGTCAAAGAATTGTCCTTTTTTCCAAAAAGCAAAGTGTCAGTGTTGTATGGGCAGAGGTAATGCGCTCTTCTGGTACGAGTATGGGCAAACAGTGTGTGTCGGATTTGGTAAGTGCAAAAAAGACGAACCTCGAGTACCCGAACAAACCCGCCGGTTCCGGTAACGGTAAACAAACGAACCTGATTGTAAAGAAAAAAGTGTCAGTCTCGTATGGGCAAACACACGGAGGCGGAATGTGGTAAATGGGAAATACTTACCTCGCTTATCGCGCTCCCAGAATTTTCGGAGTTATTACACCTCAAACCGGCCAGTATCACCACCCCGTCGCCAGTTGCAGTGCCTGACAATGAAAACACTGGGGCGTTCCCGTCACTGCCTTTTATTCCTCCCAACATATCAAGCGACGGAAACCCGCCAGGGCCGGATTTGGGCTTTTTAGGAGGCGCAGGCGTTTTTTTCTTACCACCCGGTTCGCTTGCAAAAGACGCGAGCTCGCTCCCTATTGCGACGCGATTAGACGTGCTTCTCGGTGGTTCCATATCAAGTCCATTTCCATGCAAAGCAGCACCATCACTTGTAGGGAGTTTAGGCGTGGTACTCCACGACGTGAGCCGTCCGGCGACGTCGGCGACGACCAAGATTGATTCGTTCCGCTCGTTTCCCGTTTGCAAAAAAACTATCCCGCTCGGCGGCGGCAATCCAACCAATTTCGTATTTGGACTCGACGGACCTTGGTTCGATTCCGGACCAACCGTACCGTACGGCTTGTTTTTCGAAGGCACCAACAGTGGCAAAAGAAACGACGCGACCGTCGTCTGTGTGTGTAGGTCGTACACTCTTACGCTGCCGTCCACGTACCCGGCCGCGATTTTAGTTCCTTGCGATGAATAAAACAAAGTGTCAGTGCTGTGTATCGCGATGTATTGGACGATGTATGGATAACAGTCACCGTAATCGGTCTGAACAGTCACCAGCTGAGAGATGAAACAGTGCGCATGTGATGTACGTAGTACCTTCCTTTTAATGACGGCCGTGGACGTAAAACAGTCAGACCGGGAAATGCAAATACGTACCGCGCCGGTCGCTGAGACACGCCAAACAAGCCAGCGGCTTTTTGTGTTCGTTTTTGATCCGTAACAGCCCGGGGGGTTGCTTTGCTTTTTTTCGGCCGAACATCGAGCTGCTTACGATAAAGAAAAGAAAGTGTCAGTCTTGTATGGGCAAACAGGGAGGCCGGGATTTGGGAAAGCCTTACACACGTACCTGCTGCTCGTGGAAGCGCCAAAGCTCCCGGTGCCGCCGTGCGACTCGGATATCCGCGGATTCGACCCCGAGTGAATCGACGACCCGCTGTTCGCGGATCCCGCGCCATTCGGAGAATTCAACTCTCCCGAATCCAATCCATCAGCCGAGTTCGTTGATAAACTCGCCGCGCGAATCGTGACGTCCCCCGGTAGAGCGAAAACCACCCAGGGCATGAGCGGGTCACCGGAAAAAGCAACACAGCCACGGCGGGTACCGTCCGCGAGGCCTTTCTTCTTTATCTGTACCGTCGGTGCGTGTATGCGACGCGTGGAAGGCGACGAACTCGCCATCGCGCCGGTTCCATTTCCAATCTCCAACTCGCTCCGACATGTCACCCCGAAGTCCACGACATGAACTGAACCGTCTCGTAACAGCACCACGAGTTGCCCTCCCAACTGACACGGGGCGTGCGCGCACGCCACGATGCCAACCGGTAGCCTCGCGTTTCCAAGACTCGCGCCGGTCGCGCCGTCCAGAAGGAACACGAACTCGCCAACCGCCACTGCGGTTGTTACGCGAAAAAGGTCAGTCCCGTGTTGGGCGATGGGCGGGGTGTGGGTGTGCTGTGTATCGCGATGTATTGGACGATGTATGGACAACAGTCACCGGCCATCGGTCGTCTAACAGTCACCAGCGTTAGAGGTAAAACAGTGCGTTTGTGATGTGTGGTCGTGAAGCTCGCCAGTAAACGCTCGGGTAGGGGCGGTAAACGGCCGGTGCCCGGATTTGGGAAATACCACACAACACGTACCCGCGCACTGCGCGCGTGTCGGGTGCCACGAAACACTCACAGCGCCTGCGAGGTCGCCGTCGTTTGGGTGTTGGTCCGTGGCGGAGGGTTTGGGGCGCTGGGATTGTCACGGTGGAAAGAACGGGGCATGGTTGGCATCAGGGACGAGTGGGACGAGCGTGTCAGCGAGGCGAGATTTGGTTGGGGAGCGTTCGCGAAAGAGTATTGGCGCGCGCGGATGCGTGGACGCGGTGTGCGCTGATACACGAACGGTTGAAACACGCACCACCGCGTGGGTCACGTCCCACGGCATGCCAGGTGTCCGGCCCGCGCGACAACCCGCCGGTCACGCGGGTGGACGCGCGGACGCGTGTGAAACGAAGGACGAATCTGGGAAAACAACAACGGCCGGCAACTCCACTTTCCACTTAAAAAAATCAGAATAAGGTGTCGGCCGCGACGAAACGCGACTACGGTGGCTACGGAAGGCTTCGTGTGTGTACGACTCATCACTTCGCAACACGCGCGTTTCGCGGCCATCGACGCGGTTGTCGTGTGGTTCATCACGGCCCACTCGTACAACGGCAAGAATGGTTCGGTCCGCGACGACGCAACGGCCGGCGCACGCGCACACCAACGCGCCGCGGTTGATCAACCCGTTTTCCAACGCCACCGCCGCCGCCGCGCGTCGTGATGGATTTGCGGATGACGCCGGTGACACGCACAACATGACCACCCCCCACACCGCCTCCGACGGCCGCGGCCGCCCCGTGACCGGCAAAGGCAGCAAGAACTTCCTCCTGTGGGACTTGGCTACGGACCCAGTGAAGTGGGCGCCTCCCCTCGCCCTGAGCACCGGCCTCGGCAAAAAGCAACTGCACCGAGACAGCTCCGTCGCGGCGACGATGGAGTGCGCGCGAGCGGTCGCGCTTGACAAGCTTCGCAAAAAGCTCACGCAAGCCTCCACGAAAGCGGGCGCGGGGGCGCCCCCCCCCCAAGCCTTCGAGAGGTGGAGGTTCGCGGCGACGCTTGAGGGTAACGCGAAAGAGGCGAAGGGTGGCGCTACCACCGCGATGAACGATCCGGTGGTTCCCTCGTCAGTTGAACTCGGACCGGGCAGCGCCTTGCAACAACTGACGCAGGATTTAACCCGAGCCGGTGTCCCACCTGAGTCCGCCAGGGCCGCCGCAACCGCAACCGCGACTAATGCGAACACAGAGGCCCTGGCGCTTAAGAAACTTGGAGACCGGCTTAAAACGCTCGCGAAGACGGGCGATGCGTCGTCGAAAGATGCGTCGAAAGAGTCGAAAGAGTCGAAAGAGTCGACTGAGCAAAAAGAGCACCAAAACCAGCTTCGCCTCGTCACAATCGCCGCGACCTTCCGCAAACGATCCGTGGAGTTACACTCGGACAAAGGGAAACACTTCGTGGTGCTTTCCCGAAGGGCGTATGGGAAACTGGCGGTGATGTTTCGCGCGACTTGTGTTTTGTTAAAGGATGAGAAAAGTCTTTTGCCGCTGGGCGAGGTTGACGCGAAGTTTTTGACCGAGTTCGCGCTTCGCAAAAAGCAAAAAAAAGAATCAGAAAAGCCAGAAAAGCCGGTATCGAAAGTCCAGAAGCTCGTGGACTCGGAGGACGAGGACGAGGGTGACGATTCGGATGACGACCAGCTTAATGACTCCGGAACAGTGACGCAGGAGGAACTGGAGACGTTACTCGGTGAGTCGGAATCGGCGCCGGCACCGGGGGCCAAGCGCACCTCGTTTACGAGCGCGCGAACCGCGTTCCACGAACGGTTGTTCGCGCTGTTGCTTCGGTACAAGTCCATCCTCGGGTACGGGTTCCAGGCCGGCGTGGGGCCGCTCGTGTTCTCGGCGTTACAAAAAACAATCGGCACGCAGTTCGAGCTCTTCGCCTCACCCCTAAACGCGTTCCACACCAAAGGCTTCTGCAGCGCGTTTCCCGACGTAGACGGGTGCTTTGGGTCACGAGGGGATTTCTTTGACATCTTCGAGTACGTGTGTCACGCCTTTCCCAAATCCCGCCTCCCTGTTTTATCTCTCAGCTGGTGACTGTTTGTCCATACATCGCCCAATACACTACTGACACTTTCTTTTCGTAAATCGCAGACACGGGAAAATAAAGCGCGGCGCGTTTCAAGTGAACCCGCCGTTCGTGAGTGAAACCATGACCAAAGCCGTTTCTGCGATTGAAAAGGCGTTACGAGAGGCGGACAAAAATGAAGAGCCGCTTAGTTTTACCGTGTTCGTCCCGGGGTGGAGCGACGAGCCGGCGTGGCAAAAGCTGGTTACCTCAAAATTCACCCGAAACAACTTCATCGTCGCCGCCGCGGATCACGGGTACTGCGACGGCGCCGCGCATCAGCGCAAGTCGAGTTTCCGTTCGTCCACGTACGACACCGGGGTGTTCTTTCTTTGCTCGAAAAAGGCGTTGGGGACGCAGAGTGGGAAAAAAGTCACCGCGAAAGGAGGGAGCGTTTTTGAAACGGAAATCCGAACCGCCTTCGCGGGTGCGAGGTTTTCGAAGGAAGAAGCCGGCGCGGTGTCCGTGAAACTGGCGAACAAGAAGGTGCGGGGCTTTCCCAATCACCACATTCCGCCTCCGCGATTGCCCATACTCGTCCTGCGAAGGGACGTCTTACCTCTGCCCTGACTGCTTGTCCATACATCGCGATATACTCGTCCTGCGAAGGGACGTCTTACCTCTGCCCTGACTGCTTGTCCATACATCGCGATATACGGGACTGACACTTTCGGTTTTTATCGTATCAGCGACAACGCGAAGACACTTCGAACCCGCTGATTCGGCAGTTCGACAAGGACACGAACGAAACCCCCGAAGCGGCGAACATATACGAACCGAAAAAGTCGGACGACGGGAAGAAGGGAAAGAAGAGTTTCGATAAGAAAGACCGCAAGAAGGGTGACAAGAAGGAGATGAAAAAGGAGGGCAAGGCGGCGAAGAAACGACGGAAGAAACGCGCGGAGAAAGCCAAGGAGGAACCGGGGGGTCACGATAAGCAGGCGGAGACGAAAGCGGAGTGAGGAAAAGGCGGGTAAGGGGAAGGCGGGTAGGATTGAAGGAACGTGTTCAGGGGAAGGTATGTGAAGGTACGTTGGATTGAGACGCGTGTGAAGGGGAAGGTATGTATTCAATCGGATTCGGACCCGTTGTTTCAGTCGCGACTTGTTTCAGCTCGTACGCGAGTTTCCCAGCGTATTCACGTATTTGCACAAGTCTATGTATCTCTCAACAAACGGCGTCTGTCGCTACCAAACCCGCCGCCGCTCAAAAACATTTGCCTCCCCGGGCGCGAAGGGAACGATCGTGTTCGGCGCGAGTGAGGTGACGGTTGCTTTCGTGTTCATGTTGGAGTGCGGCGCGTCCGCGCGGTACGTTTCCCACGACCCCGCAAGCACGTCAACGAAGCTCGGCGCGTCGCAGGTTGGCAAAGCGTCTCGGTGCGTACTCGAGTCTCGATGGAGATTTGTTGGATCGAACAAGTTGGCGCGCGTGACTCGTTCCAAAACTTTTCCAAAAAATACATAAACACCAGACTGTTTGCTCATCGCGAAACGCGTCCACATCGGGGCGAGGGATTCCGGGTGCGTCGACAACAGAGCCGCGAAGGCGCAGGCTGTGACGGCGATTGCGACACAAGTTTTTGCCGCCGCGGACGTCGACGGAACGTGTTTCGCTTCGCGCCTTACCTCCGCGGCTGTCGTTTCGAATTCATCCACAGCCTCGCCGATTTTAATAGCGGCGGTTTCACGCGATGCCAACTCCGCGGAAGCGAACTCCACGGAAACCGCCTCTGCGAGGGTAAAGTGAATTTGCTCCAAAGAAAACGTCAACGCCTCGGCGGCGGCGAGTTCGGCGGTCGCCGCGGCGCCTTCGACAGCAGCGGCTTCGACAGCGGCTGCTTCGATAGCAGCAGCCTCTACAGCAGCAGCTTCTATAGCAGCAGCTTCTATAGCAGCAGCTTCTATAGCAGCAGCTTCTATAGCAGCAGCTTCTATAGCTTCAGCTTCAGCGGCCTTGGCAGCATCAGCTTCAGCGGCCTTGGCAGCATCAGCTTCAATAGCAGCCGCCGCGGCCGCGGTGTCGTTCGCCCCCCCCGCCGCTCGCGGGGTTTCGTTTTCCATTTCCAGATGTATGACGAACTCCAACAAATCACCGGTCGCATCGTGCACCGTCGACGGCCTGGCGAAGTTAGGAACGGGCGAGGGCGATTCCGGGACTGTTGTTTCGTCTACTTCGTCAACAGCGACGCGGCGCTTCAGGGTCGACGCGGTGGGCGATTCGGCTTCAGTCTGTGCCTGGCTGAAAAACGCTTCCTCGATGGTTTCGTCGATGATGAAATGAGACGTTAACTCGCGCATCGGCGTATTCGCGTCGTCAACGCTTCCCCTGGTCGTCAACGCCAAGGGCGTGCGCGGCGTATTCGCCAGCCTTTGCATGCGCGTAGGGGCGGTTAGTCCGGACGCGGGTGTCATTGGAGTCGTGCTGCAATTCCCGGGTGTCATCACGGGAGTCGTGTTGCATTCGGTCGATGGAGACACGGTGGCTACTGGCCCATTTTCGTTGGGCTGTCCACTCACCGCGTTGAACAAAAGATCGGCGCGCGCATTGAACCCGAATTTGGTCTCGGCGCCGGGCGTGGTTTTTTCTTTCGCTTTTTCGTTTCCAGAATCTGACAAAACAGATCGTCCCGCCTTGAACTCCTTGGGGGTGGGTGGGATTTTCGACCGGAACCCGGCCCGGTGGCGAGTAGCAGTCACGCGCTGTGATATAGTGCGTTCCGCGGTTTGACAAGGCGTGTGTGGGGTGGGCGATACCGCAAAGTTCTCGGCTTCGTCGTCGGCGAGGAAGAATGAGACCTTCGAATTCTTTTCTTCGCGTTTCGCGTTTTTAGGCGCTGGAAATGTGGTAGTGCTGGTCCCCCCCGAGTCGACTTCGCGTCCCCCCCTCGGTCCGGAGATGGTGCGTAGGTAAACCAGGAACTCGTGAAACCCCACCTTCCCGTCCCCGTCCTGGTCCGCGGCGGCGAGTTGTTTCGACAGAAACGACAGGTCTTCGGGGGTGTCGAACGAGGACAGCAAACCGACGTCTCGAAGCAACACCTGCATTGAGGATTTTGTCAAGCCACCGCCATCCGTGTCGTACTTGGCGAACACCAACCGCACGTCATCCGTGGTGTGTTGGTCGAAGCGCAGGAACACGTCCTGGGCGATAGGGCACGTCGTCGGTGTCGCCATCGCGACCTTCTCACGCAGCCCGCACCAGGCCACGCGCTCTCACGAGTGCAACTCTGAAGAGAGATCTGTGTCGTCACCTCCGAGAGCTTTTATTCGAAACCAACGGCTCATAAAACGCCTCAATCATCGAGTTTTATCGCTCCGCCCCGCATCACCGCTGCGCACAGCGCGATGCCCCCGAAGCCCGCGCCGAAGAAGCCAAAGGGCGGCGGCGGAGGAGGAAAGCCCCCGCGGAAGCTACACGCGAACGAAGTCGTGGCGAAGCATTTACAGCCCGGGCACGGGGTGGTGAGCCGGGCGCAGACGAGTGACATTTGGAGTGACACCGCCACGGCGTTCATGGAAGCCCCGAGCAAAGGAAAGAAGAAGTGACAGGTGATTGAGTTGAATAGATGATGGTGTATCAATACACTACACACGTCACAACCCCTCAAAACTCTTCGGTGTCTCCAACGTCCACGCCTTGACCACGCGGTCGGTGCCACTAGACACGAACCCGTTTCCGTGCACACCGAACCGCGCCGCGACGACCTTATCGGCGTGCGCGTGGCTGCGCTGCCAAACCACGTTCGAGTTGGCGCGGCCAAAGCCGTGTTCCTTTCCGAAATCGCCTCCACCCACCCCAACTGACGCGTCGATAATGGTCAAGGACCCGTCGAAGCCACCCGAAAGAATCGTGAAGGACGAGTGGAACGCGGCACATGTGGCGCTCCGGAGCGGCGCGATGTCAACCGAACGACACTCCCCGGAGTGGACGATATCTGACCACACCACGTGAGGCTGAACACGCAAACTGTTCAAACCATGGCCCTTTGAAAACGCCAACGAGTTGAAACCCAAACGCGCGTCAACCGCGGCGATACCACCGTTGGCGAAACCGCACGCGAGCTTGCCTCCACGCACCGCGGCGCTGGCTAACCCTACGCCGTCGCCGCAAGCGTTGGCGACGTCCAGTCTCAGGGACGGGTTCGCGCCGAGTAGAATTGTTCGGTCCCGCAAGTCCCACACAAACACCTCGCCACATTTCGAAGCGCTGGTTAACAGCCAGCGCGTTTCGGGATCCGTGACGAGCGCGACTATCGAATCGGTGTGGCCTCGTAACGAAACGCGGGGGCCCGGCGCGAAGACAACACCGGACTCGTCGAGACTCCAACACGTTATCGAGAAGTCGCCGCCCCCCGCGGCGGCGAACACGGAAACGTCCGCGGCGCTACCGTCGTCGTAACCGGCACCGCCGTCAGACCCGCTGACGAAGGCCACGGCTCGCACCGCGCCTTTCCCTACCGCGCCCGGGGTGACCGAAGGGGTTCCGAGTTGGGTACTCGTGTAACCGGAATCGTCATACGGAGACGATTCGAATGTACGCTTGGTGGGCGTCATCGCGACGCTCCCGTCGTTCGCGCCGGTGGCGATGACTCCACCACCCGGGTGGGTCCCACCGACGCCTGACCACGCGACCGCGTAGATGGAGCACGGGGGGGGGTGGACGTTTTTACGTGTGTTTTGATTGTGTGAGCCGACGCCGCGGGTCACGTGCAGCGACCTGCCGCTGGTCCCCACGGCGAAGGTTCCGAGACCGAAGCATGCATCTGTATCGTCGTCTCCGGGAAAGTTCGGCGCCCGAACCAAACACCGCACCCCCGTCTCCGCCACGAACAAGTCGCCGGCGTGCACGAACTTCGGGTAGGAGTTGTTGTTACTGTTCCAGTCAGAGTCGTTGTCAACTCCCAAACCAGTTCCTAACTCCGTCTCGTCGAACGCGCCCATCAGGTCCTCGTGAATCTGCTGCGAGCTGGTGATGCGCGTTTGCGAGCCGACGCGCTTTGGCGAGCTGGCGAACGACGCGTGCGAGCCAAGTCGCACATTACCCGATTCGTCGCTTCCGTGACTCATCACACCACTCGTCTCCAGTATTCCATTCATTTGCGACGTATCGCCGATACGCGAAGCGACTTTTTCTTTTTTGTCCTGCTCGTCTCCATTCGTCTCGCTGTCAGTTTTGAGTTTCGCCCACGACGCGGACGCCGCAAAGGATGCCCGCAAAAGATCACGCACGCGCCCTTTCGGCTTTCCAGACGCGACGTGCTCCGTCGATCTATTGTCCCACATATTTTCCTTCCCAGAGGTTGACACGTCGTGTGCTTGTTTCCCTTCGCGCGACGACCGCGCGTCGTCGTTTCTGTGCCGCATCAGCCCCTCCAGCTCGCCGATTCTCCTCGCCGAACAAGACGCAACGCCTTCCAAGTTGCAAAGGTCCGCGTTGTGTTGACACCGCCGAGCGTACACACCCCCGTCCGGGTATATGCTCTCCAGCTCCTCCGCGAGCGCCGCAAAGGTTAGCAACCGGCCTCGTTTGGGCGTCCAATCGGCGAGCGGCGGAAACTCCCTCAAGTCGTCAAGCTGAAGCACGGCGCACAACGTCTCGAAGCGCTTCGAGGCGTTCGCGTCGTGTATGGGCAAACAGTCTCGCAGTAATGTTAAATGCTCGACGATAGCGTCAGGGTCTACTTCTGTGCTGTCTCTGCCTGACCCAGAAGACCCATCCAAGGAGACACCGCCATCCAGGGTTTCCAGAAACGCCTGCGTCCGGCAGTGTGCTTTGATGGCGTTTGCGTCGACGGAAGGGTGCCTTTTTTTTTGGAACTCGTTTTCGTCGCCATCTTCATCATCGTTTTCATCGTCGCCCACCGCGAACGCCTCCGCGCCCCGCCAATCTCCATCAAGCACCAGCCGCCGCAGGTACCCGAGCTCCGCGCCGAGCACGCGTGCGGACCCGCCGAGGCTTCTTTTGTGGTATGGAAGCGTGGGGGGGGGGTCAGAGGTGGTGAAGGTGACGACGAGAACCTGAATCAAACGCGGGAAGAGACGAGGAAAAATCGCGTTCGCAATCGCGTTCGCACTTGTTCGCCTTCGGTACCTACCCTGTTTCCTTTTCCAGCGCATCAAGAGTTTGCACCAACCCCGCGTCCTCCAGGAACTCGAACAGCATCGAGACCGCGTCATCGCGCCACCCGGGCGGGAGCGGGGGGGGGGGCTCCATCGGTGTTGACCGAAGTGCCGGAGAAAGTTGTTGCGAAGTTGACAGCCAGAACTCTGCGCGCGAGCCACGAGCCAACCTATCTTGTCCTGATTTGCGAAAGACCTGATGAACGAGAACGCGTCACGTCCGCGTTTGTCCCCCACACTCTCGCGCACCTCGGTACACGTGCGTTTCACTTGTCGTGGCACGAGCGTGTGGGTGATTGCGTACTACGGGAGTGACTCATTGTGTGCATCGTTGTGACACCCGAGGCTGTCAGATCCAGTGGGCGCTTTTCTTTGACGTGGCTTCTTCCGAGACGCGCTCGTTTTTTGCGCATCGTCTGAACCGTCGCGTCGCGCGCACGCGTTGCCGGTCACTCGGGTCACTCGGGCGGACCCGTGCGGCCGACTGCACACGGGAGACACCTCCCGCTGATGAGCACACGGAGGGTTTTGAACGCCGCTTTTATTTACCGGCACTCGTCACCCGCGTCTAGCGCGACACCAAAAATGTACGCGACCGCCGCCACCGCGCAGGTTTGGGCAGGCCGAGGGCGCGTGTCCCCCGGTAGCGTGCTCAACACTCACCGCGCGGCACCGCGAGTGGCACGAGGTGTCACATGCACCGCCCACGCTTTGCATGGCACACCTGTCTGGTCCCTGGGCGTGCCTAAATCGCGGTCCTTCCACGCGTTCGTCAGCCCCACCCAAGCGTCATTCGCGCCAGTTGTGCAGTTGTCGCGGCATTCCTTAGGCGCGGTGGCCGCGCGCGTACCATCGCGCGTGAAACCCCCCACACGACGCGCGTACGGCACCCGGCGGTTGGTCACTTGCGCGGTCGCGGACAGCAGCGGCACGCAATCCGCATCCGCACCGAGGGCGGACTACCCGGGCGCCGGCGCCGGAAGGGGCACCGTGGGAGGAAGAGGCTCAAGGAATTCAAGTACCACCGCCGCCGGCGACGGAGGGAAGCCCTCCGGCCGCGGAGGCGGCGGCAGGGGCGGCCGGGGAGGACGGGGAGGCCGAGGAGGCAGGGGAGGCCGGGGGCGCGGCAGGGGACGACGCAGTGCGAATGATACAGGCAACGAGGCGGGCGGCGACGCCGGCGGAGCGGCGACGAGAGGTTCGCAATCCGGCAACGCGTCAAAGTCCAGCCTCGTGGTGCCCACTGAAGGCCCCACCGGCCGGCCCCTGGTGACTCGCAGGGACGTTTCAGACCAAAAGGCCCTGGCGCAAATCAAACAGCAGTTCTCCGTTGCCACGCAGCTGCTTCAAATCAAAAAGCAAACCCTGCATTACCAAAGCCACGGCCCGGCGCACAAGAAACAGGTACGGCCGTACGGTCTTACTTTCCCAAATCCGACACACGCGTCGTTGCTCCCGGTGTCCGCCCGTATCTACGGTTTACTACACACACCACATACGCACTGTTCCGCCCGATTACTACCAGGACCCCAATCTCCCGCACATGGCACTTGGTGCCACTCAGGACTGACCTTTTCCGCCCCCGACGACGCAATCCCAGTTTCTTTGCGAACTGCGCGTTCAAGTTCCGGCGGCGTGGGCGGTGCTTAACCTGGTTCCGGGAGTTGTTAACTCGTCAACAAAACAGGGGTCCGGAAACACCGGGGTAGGTCAAAACGACGGTTGGGCGCAACAGGCGTTGGAAACGGTGGAGCGCAACTCGGCTGCGCTGAACGTTAAGAACCCGGCGCGACTGGTGGCGGGTACGGGGAAGGACCGCGGCGACGGGGACGTTTTGGAACTCGTCGCGGGTACGTCTTTTCGGGTTTCCCAAATCCGGGCACCGTCCGTTTACCGCGCCGTTCGTGACTACTGTTTTACGTCCACCGCGGTCATCCAAAGGAAGTCACTACGCACGGCACGTACGCGCTATTTTACCTTTAACGCGCCTGTGACTGTTAGACGACCGATTACCCCTCCCTGTGGTCCACACGGCGTCCAATACACATACCGATTACCCCTCCCTGTTGTCCACACATCGTCCAATACACGTCCAACACGCGCCCAGCACGGGACACCCGCGCTCGTCCCGACTCGTTCCCTGACGTTTTCGGTTACTCGTCTCTCCAGGCGGTTTGGATTTCTCCAAAAACGACGCGCAGAAACTCGCGCTTTACGATTTGTTCAACGCCGTGCAGCTGTTAACGCAAGGAGGGATTGACATGAAACACCCTATTAACGTCACGAAACTGGCGAAAGACGCGCACAAACTACAGCTGAAACAAGTCGCGGACCAAGGGAGGCTGATGCTCGAGCTTTGTAACGGCAGCCGGCCGAACACCACGTACGCCCCGCTGGGCGGCGGCTGGGTCGCCACGGTTACCGCGTTCGTGGACGGAGGCAAGACCTTAACTGCGACTGGAAAGGGCACGTCAAAGGGCGACGCGGAGGACGTGGCGTATGGCGACATCGTGATGTCCCTGGCGGAGACGATCGGGAAAGAACGACACGCGAGCTTGATGAAAATAATCAACGACTCGCCCGGGTTGAGCGTGGCTTCTTTGCGCTTACCACCGCTTCCTGATGACGCCATGGATGCGCTAATCAACGCCATGGGGACCCCCGAGGACCACGACCTGCGGATGTTGAATTGGAAACAAGCCGAGGGTGACGCGATGGCGAAGGTGATGGGGGCGGATGGGGGTTTTGATTCGAAAAGTCGCGACAAAAACTCGAGCGACGGCGGGTACCGCCGGCGGAAAGAAAACGCGAACGGCGCGTATGGGCTTTTAGGGGCGACCGATACTGCGGATGACGTTCTTTCCGAGGACGAGTTGCTTGCTAGGGTTGCGGAAAGGAAACGCGCTCTGACGGAAACGTTCGCGGCCGAGGAGCGCGCTTTGCACGCGTTGGCGGAAGTGGTGGATTCTCACGAGTGGCAAATGCGGGAAACGCGAAGGAACCTTCCGATTACCAAGATCCAACAATCCCTGGTGCAGGCGTTGAAAACCAACCAGGTCGTGGTGGTGTCCGGAGGCACCGGGAGCGGGAAATCAACACAGTGTCCCCAGTACATCTTGGAGGACGCTATTGCGAAGGGCATGGTGCGAGGCTTTCCCACCCAACTCGTTCCGCCTCCCTGACTGATTGCCCAAAATCATCACGACTGACACTTTCTTGTTTCTTTTTTATCCCACAAGGGGAGCGACACGCGCATCGTGGTCACGCAGCCGCGGCGGATTGCGGCGGTTTCGGTGGCGCAGCGCGTGGCGAGCGAGCGAGGCGAAAAGGCGGGCAACTCCGTTGGGTTTTCCGTGCGTCTGCACGGCACCGCGCCTCGGTCCGAAGGCGCGTCCGTGGAGTTTGTGACCACCGGTGTGTTGTTGCGGCGATTGATGCGGGACCCCTCCCTGGAAGGCATCTCGCACGTCATGATCGACGAAGTGCACGAACGGGATATCAACACCGACTTTTTGTTAGTGTTGTTGCGGGCTTTGTTAAGAAAACGACCCGAGTTAAGGGTGGTGCTGATGTCCGCCACCCTGGACGCGGAGTCGTTCTCCAAGTACTTCGCGAAAAGCGGCGACTTGAAGGGGGTGAAGGGGTTTGAAGACGCGGAAGGAGGAGACGCGGGGTTACAAAACGTCACCGCAACCTACGCTGCGCCGCCCGCGCCGCTACTCAGCGTGCCCACCAAGCCGCGACACCCCGTGGAGATGTTTTACCTGGAGGACCTGGCGGGAGAGGAGGATACGAGTGATACACGTGACGGTGCTTCATTCAAAGACGAGAACGACGATGCCACCACGAAAGTCTCGGCGAAGATGGACGGTGTCGGCGCGAAACTCGCGGAGGCGCTTCTCGAGGCGCAGGACGAGTTGTTGGAGCGGTCGTTGGAAGAAGCGCTGTACGAAGAAAGAGCCGCCACCGCGTTTGACGCGGAGGAGTGCGAGGAGGACGACGAGGAGTGCGATTTGCTTGGCGCCACGACAGACGACGGCGACGCCGCTTCCGATTCCGATTACGCGTTCACGTCCGACGACGACGACGAAACAAACTCCGAGTTGGAACAACTGGAGGTTGACATCGAGGCCGGCGGTCCGCCCACGAAAGGCCGGGTAAAGCGCGGCAGGAGCGGCCGGTTACAGACCAGGATCCGGACCTTGCGACGGGCGGTGGAGGTACGGCCGGACGGGGCTTTCACAAATCCGGGGACACGCTGTTTTACCTCTAACGCTGGTGACTGTGGAGGCCCGATTACTCTTCCCTGTTTGCTCATACACATGGCCCGATAGACTGACCCTTTTCGTGTAACAATCACAGATGCGTCGGGACGACGACGCGGCGGTCGGGGCGGGCGGCCGGGCGGTGGTCAGGCAAGTATTTCCCATTTACCACATTCCGCCGACTGATTGCCCATACGAGACTGACACTTTCTTTTTCATCTCTCAGTCGAAGCGCGCGCGCCGCGGTGCGCAAGTCCGCGGGCGGCAGGGGCGGCGGGAACGACAAACGGGAACGGGAAGAGCTCGTCGTTGCGCTCGCCGCGGAGGTGGCGAGGGACGTGGCGTTGCGTGAAACCGGCGCCGGGCGAAGCGGCTCGGTGCTCGTGTTCCTTCCCGGGTGGGACGAAATCAAGGAAATCACGAAGACGTTGCAGGTGAGTATTTGCATCAAATCCCGCCTCCCTGTTTGCCCATACACGACGTTAACCACTTTTCGTTCACAATCGCAAGGCGCTGCCCGAGCACGAACACCGTGTGATGAAGATCATCCCTCTGCACAGCCAGGTGCCCCAGGAGGAACAACAAACTGTTTTCGACCCGTGTCCCCCTGGGATGGTGAAGATCATCCTGGCGACGAACATCGCGGAGAGCAGCGTTACGATCGACGACGTTTTGGCGGTTGTGGACTCGGGCCTCGTCAGGGAGATGTCCTACAACCCGGAGAGCGCCATGAGTATGATGGGCACGGAAACCACGAGCCGGGCGAGCGCCACGCAACGCGCGGGCAGAGCCGGGCGAGTCGCGCCCGGGGTGTGTTACCGCCTTTACAGCAAAGCCATGTTCGAAGCCATGCCCGAGCGCCCCACTCCTGAAATTCAACGCACCGCGTTGGAAGCGACTTGTTTGCAAACCTGCAGCATGACCACGGCTGGGGTGCAGAAGTTTCTCGGCGAAGCCATGGTGAGTATTTCCCAATAACCACATTTCGCCTCCCTGATTGCCCATACGGAACTGACATTTATTTGGTTTCAATCAGGACCCGCCCGCGGAGGAAACCGTGAGGCTCGCGATGGAACGTTTGGTAACCCTGGGCGCGATCGCGAAGGTCAACGGGGGTGATTCTAAAACCACTGCCGCTGAGTCTCCTGACTCAACACAAACCACCGACGCCGTGGAGGTTTTGACCCCCCTCGGCAGCTTGTTAAGCCAGCTCCCCCTGGACCCGGCGACGGGCAAGATGCTCATCACTGGGGTGGTGACCCAGTGCCTCGATCCGGTGCTCACCGCGGCGGCGTGTATGAGCAGTCGTGATCCGTTTATCGTGCCTACCGGTATGAGGGACGAAGCCCAAAGAGCGCGCAGAAGGTTCTGCGACACCAGCGACCACCTCGCCGTGCTAAGGGCGTACGCGGAGTGGAGACACGTTTTGGCGGACCAGGGGTAAGTATTTCCCCATTTAACACATTCCGACGACTGATTGCCCATACGAGACTGACACTTTATTTTTTTATCTCCAAGGATGGACGGGGCGTGTCGCTGGGCGCGGAACAACTATTTGAGCATTCAGGGGTTGCAGACGTTGACGAGTCTGCGAGCGCAGCTGTTGAGTGAGCTGACCAGAACGGGTTTGGTGCACAGGTACGGCCTTAGGGCTTTCCCAAATCCTGACGCACTGTTTTACCGAAGCTGGTGACTGTTGTCCATACATCGCGATATACTCGTACCAGAAAGGACGTCTTACCTCTGCCCTGACTGTTTGTCCATACATCGCGATATACGCGACTGACACTTTGTTTTACCTATCGCAACAGCGGCGATTTGGGGTACGGCGGCGGGCGGAACCGGGAGCTGAAGCACGACGCCGACGTGAACCGGCACGCGGGGAACGAAGCCCTGACCATCGCGGTTCTGCTCACCGGGCTTCCCGGGAACCTGGCGAGTAGGCGGCAACAGGCGCACTTCGGGGTGATGCGCACGCGGTTGGAGGTGCGCGTTTGGGGCTTTCCCAAATCAGGCGGCGCTGTGTACAGCCCCGTTTTTGACTACACAAAGGACGTGCACTACACACGTCACACACGCGCTGTTTTATCCCTAACGCGCCTGTGACTGTTCGGACCGATTCCCCTGACTGTTGTCCATACATCGTCCAATACACGCGATATACCGTGCACCCACACTCGCTGACTCAAGACTGACCTGACCTTTTTCTTGTCCGACCGCAGGACAACGCCGGGCTCCACCCCGGGTGCGTCGCGTTTCAACGAACCCCCCCGAAACGCAAAAGCGAATGGGGCGCGTTACCGAACTGGTTTTTGTACAAAGAAATGGTCCTTTCCAGCCAGGTGTTTTTAAGAGACGCCAGCAGTGTATCCCCGGAACAGATCGTTTTGTTCGGTGGGTCGAAGATTTTGGACGTGGATGGGGGGGGCAGGCGGGAGCGATGACGCGAAAGCGACAACGGCGAGTGGCGTATCATCCGCGGCCGAAGCGCCTTTGCTCGGGGCGGACGGAAGGCCCGCCGCGTCGAGCTCATCGTCCCCCACGGGGCATGCAGCAGCCTCGAAAGAAAACACCAGCGTCTCGGCGTTGCTTGACGGATGGATCGTAATTTCCAGCGCGTGCGCGGACACGAGCGAGCTCCTGCTTGACGTGCGACGCGAACTGGACGCCGCGCTCGCGTTCAAGGTGATGCACCCCAAGAAACCGCTGCCAAACGCGAGTGCGGACATCATAGACGCCGTGGCGGCGACCCTCTCCGTGGTGGAGCGCCGGAACGAGGCGGGGGTGGAGCGTTTGAGACGCAGCGAGGGCGGGTCAGGCGGCGGGTTTGACCGCTTCGCGAACAAAGACGGGTTTGGACGGCAGCCCGAGCGAGCGGGCGGTTCCGGAGGTGGGTCATTCGGTGGAAACCAATTCGGTGGAGGGTCTTCGCAAAGAGACCGGCCCGGGTTCGGGCGGCCGGAGCGCGCGGGGTTCGGGAACGGCGGCGGCGGCGGTTCGCCGAACTCGAGCTCCGGGGGCGGTTCTCGGAAAGAGGGAAGACTGCGCCGGGACGCGGACGGGAACTTCGTGCGCACGCGAGAGTAGTAACTTGTGTATTGGCAAACAGTCAGAGTAGGCGGGTGGAGCGATTCGGTGTGAATGCGGCACGAAACGCCTTGAGAAATCGTTTTTATATTTCACAAACGAGGACGACCCATCCCGAGGACGTATAAATTAACCACACCCTCGTTACGGGTACCACTCGTACTACGTCCTAGCTATTAGAGCACTTGCCTTGTCCTAGCCGCGTTTAAATAACGAAGCGTTCGATGTGCTGGGTGGATTTGTGCGCGAAAAAAATAGCGCCCGCCGTGGAAACGGCCCGAAAGCCTGAAGAGACTTTTAAGTTAGGAACACCCAAAACAGCGCTGACAGCACGAAAAGAAGCGAGTCGCATGCGTCCCAATTTTGCTCTCGACTGTTCGAACGCCAAAGAGTTCGACTTCCAGGAATTCAACACGCGCGGGCGCCATTGGCGAGTGCACTTCACGACGCGTCTTGACCGGTCAAGAGATTGGTGTTTGGTGTGTGTATTCGGCTCCCGGGATTCGTGTATTGTGTGTGTCCCGTTCGACCCGCCGAAAAGGCGCGTGACGCAAACGCGGTCCACGCCTCGCGGTCCGACGTTTGACGACACCCGGATCGGTCCAGAGGTCGCGTTGTAAGATTCGACACTTTGCGATTTGGACACTCGGGTGGGGGGACGCGCGTTCGGTGTGACACCACCCTCCGTAGTGAAGTGAATTGAGTTACGCGTGTGGTCCGGGCGGTACGGACCGTCGCCTTTTCCGCGGTAACGGGCCGGCCGGCGTGACAACACGAGAGACGCACGAGAGTACCCGCGGACAGACCCCCGGCGCGCGGCAGATTCGGGCGGGACAAAAAAGCGAGGGGTTTTCCTCTAAAAAAGTGAAAGAAAACACAAAAGAGACAACCGCCATGGCCAACTATTCCTTGAATTTCGATTTCGGCACGTGCACCGTGGGCCCCCTCGGAAGAGGGAAGAAACCAAGCCGACTCCAAGAAATCTTGGGCGACGAGCCCTTCGAAAACAGTCTACTGGAGCAAATCAGCTTGATAAACAAAGCCATTTTCCAAGCACCCGCGCCGAGCTACACGAAGAGGTAAGAATGTTTTACCTCCATCAATCAATCAATATTTGAGAATTTTCGATTCTTGTCGTTTTTTTGGACTCGATTTGGACGAACCTCCCACCGCCTAACTCTCACACCCACCGACTCTTCCTCTACCTAACCCCCCCCCTTCCATCCTCCCCACAAAAAAAAACAGCACGCACCCTTGGTCCCCCGCGGACTGCGTGTGGCTGGACTCAATGGCGGGGTACCACTTCCCCGCGGTTTTAGTGCGGTACAAGCGCGGCCCCGCGGTGCGGACCGTGATTCACTGCCACGCCAACGCGTGCGATATCGGTACGTGTATTCGGGCTTTTCCAAATCCAGACACTGTTTACTGCCCCGACGTGACTGTTTGAGTGCACTACGGCCGTAAGATTTACGGCGTACTGGCGACTCTTACAAGTACATCACAAGTGCGCTGTTTGCGCAACAGTACACCCACACTCGCCGACTGACCCCTTTTCTTTCCCAATCGCAGGCCACATCTACGAGCTTTGTCAACGGGACGCGGAGTGCTGGCGCGCGAACGTGTTGCTTGTGGAGTACCCGGGTTACGGCGCGAGCCCGGGGGTGCCTTATGAACGGTCGGTGGACCGACACGTGACCGTGGCGTACGGGTACCTCACCGAAGAGCTGCGACTCGCGAGCGAATCTATTGTTCTTTTCGGCAGAAGCTTGGGCAGCGGCCCGGTGTGCCGCTTGGCGCAAAGGTTGCAGGAAATGGGCTCCACCGTGGGCGGGGTGATTCTGCATTCGCCTTTCATTTCTGTGAAGGAGGTTGGGGTGGCGTTGCTCGGTGGGGTGGCCCGAATCATGTCCGACCGGTGGGACAACAGGGCGCCGTTGACGACGCTAAAAACCCGCGTGCTAATAATTCACGGCGCCTCCGACGAGGTGATTCCCTTTGCGCACGCGGAAACGCTACGTGACATCAGAGTGCGAAACGGCCTGCACGTCACCTTCGTCCCGACGCAAGGCACGCACAACTACTTCTCGTACTACCGCGATTACCTACACCCGGTGGAGAACTTCTTGACCAGCACCACACACAACGGGAAACAAAGTAACCCCGGCAGGGCGTTGCCGCCGTTGCCCGACCCGTTGCCGATGGCGAAGTACTCCAAAGCGCAGGTCTGGGAGATCATGGAGCTGCGACGGAAAACGCGGGAGCAGGAGAGTTACGAGGCGGATGCAAAGGGACGGGCCGGCCCTGTGGCCGGCGCTGGGCACCGAGAAACGTCGCCCAACAGCACTTTGGTGGAGGGCGAGATAGGGTATGACGAGCGAAGCGGGCCGACGAGCTCGGATGACGAAACGGAACCGGCGCGAAACCCGGGGCGACGCGTCGTTCGTCGGGATTCCCTGGATTTGCTCGACGCCAAAGCCCTGGCTTCCGCGGGGCACACGCCTGCGGCTCGGAAAACGCGGTGGCGGAAAGGCCACGGGCGGGATACGACGCGGAAAAACCAGACTAGCGGATCGTACGACGACGACGACGCTTCGGCAAAGATCCCGGGCGGCGCGAGCCCGTTCGGAAGCAAGATGGTTGCGACGACGACCCGGTAGTGTTTTTGCCTCTGCCCTGTCTGTTTGTCCATACATCGCGATATGAGGTGTGTAGATTCGGTAGCAAAACTGCACTGTAGAATCGAGTGTTGATATTATCAATCTTGCGCCCTGGGAAGAGAAAATGAAGTGCGTCGTGTCATAATTCACGCCAAAACACGCACTCGCTGGTCATGCGATCAACCGCAGAAGCATCCCGCTCATCTGGAACGACTTACTCGTTTCCTCCAAACACGTGTCTTTCTCTTCACGCGACCAGCTCTCGGCGGCGGCGTTGAGTTTGTCCTTCACATCAGCCAGGCTGGTTTCCAGACCGCCTGAGGATAGGTAAAACAAAGTGTCAGCCTTGTACGCGCAAACGTGGAGGCGGGACTTGGGAAAGGCCCAACACGTACCTTCACCCGCCCATTTGTAAAACTCCAGCTCCTTCCCGTCCAGAATCATCTCGCTCACTTTCCGCCCGATCATCTTCCCCCCCGCGCTGTGCGCGAAGTAAACGTTGTAGAAGTGGCAGATGAACTTCTCGGGTGAGTTTTTGGCTAACGCTTTCAGGAAGGTGGCGTACTCCAACCCGGGGCCGTCCGCGGCGGGCGCTTTCATCGCGTGCGTCAGTTCAAACCAAGCGATGTCTGAGATGTAACAGCCGAAAGTGTCAGTCTCTCGTGATGTGTATGAGTAAACAGTCAGGGCAGAGGTAATAGTCCCTTCTGGTACGAGTATGGGCAATCGCAGAGGCGGAACGTGGTGAGTGGGAAAGTTCCTTACCTTTCGTCAGTCCCTCCGTGCGTTCAAGCCCCGTGTTCACGAAAGCGGCGTACTGCGGTGACTCCCCCGACGCGACGATCTCCTCCATCGCTTCGTACATCACCTTGCTCTCCACCAGAAACGCGAGGTACTTCTCCTTCGTGGGTTCCCACTGGCGCATGGGTTGCTGTTCCGGCTTGGGCTCGGCGCGTTTCTCCCCCTCCTTCGGGGCCTGTTCACGCGTGTGAAGCTTCATCGCGACGAACCTCATTTCCTCCACGAACCCTTTCTTGTCCCCAGGCCGGCGATCGCTCGAACCCCCGCCGCCTCCGTGGCCGTGGCCGTGCGCAGAAGCGGGGGCGGTGCTGGCTTCGCCGTGCGCGTGCGCGCGAGGGACCAGGGCGTGTTTCGATTTCGACAAGCGCGTCGGTTTCTTCGCGGCGGGGATCGCGACGCGCGCGGCGAAGGACACGGAGCTCAAAGAGTGCGCCATGGTGGTTCGGGGCGTTGAGTAGCCCGAAAGCGGGTGCGGTGACGCGAGCGGCGAAGTTTCAACTGCGCGGTCGAGGAGTGGCACGCCGCACACGAACCTGCATGGCGAACGCGTCCGACGACGTCCGAGGAATGTTTCTCTTTTCTTTGCGTGGTGACGTCGCGGCGCGTGTCGGTGCGGTCGGTTGACGAAGCGAAAGTGACAGCTGGCCAGGTGGGGTCGGTCCTCCTTTCTTGAATGTCTTTGTCATATGCTGACATGTCACACCCCTCTCTTCGCGCCAAACTCGCCGTGCGTCTTGATTGGCGGACGAGGCAAAAGAGCGCGCAAAACGTGACACCTGCTTTTGGAACCTTCGCTTTTGCCTTCCAAAAGTGGTCGCGTTTTTTTCTCTCAGACCGATCACGCAAGCAGAAAGCAACAACAAATTCGCGCCCACGCCAATCAAATCACGTCCGCGCGGTGGTGCGTCTTGGGCCCGAGCGACGCGAAACCGCGCGTGGTGCCCCCGGGTGTGGTGCCCCCGGGTGTGATTCGTGCCCCGCAGC